>Ga0208645_1000049_pt1 | contig 208405 bp, 196 predicted proteins | sample VirMetDEL_Sep_01_FD_184519 | JGI IMG/M metagenome (GOLD analysis project Ga0208645, IMG submission 184519) | Aqueous microbial communities from the Delaware River and Bay under freshwater to marine salinity gradient to study organic matter... | ecosystem: Environmental > Aquatic > Marine >...
TTTTTACATTCATGGCAGCATTCATGGTTAGGTGTTTTTGGCGAAAGATCAGATCGGAAACTGCCATGAATGTTCCCTTCGCTTCTAACTATTTGTTTTATCTACGCCATTCGTGGGGATTCGTCAGGTAAATCGCAGCACTAGGCATGCGAAAATATGCGGAAATTTCTTCGAAAATCTTGTTTTGTATGTTCTTTCAAGGAATGGCTTCGAAACAGCGTTGGTTGATCACACAGGAATTGACATCTTGGCCAGGAACCCTATTAGTGGTGAATACCTTGGTATATCCGTTAAAGGAAGAACGAGAAACTCTGGTGAGCGAGCGGGGAGAGTTAAAATTGATAATTTCCAGGATCACCTAGACAAGATAGATTCAGCCTGCGTGGCATTCGGGAACGCAACACCTTATCTTGCAGTATTGGTAGATGCTAATAATGAAATCAACGGTACTTTGGTACCTGTTAAAAATGTGAAAGAGAAGTATTGGTCAGGAGATAGAAATTTGAACTGGGGAATGGGAAAAGAATCATTGAACATATATAAAACGGATCCTGATACTAGATTATTCACATTAAAATTTGGTGATAGCATTTGGTTTTGACACCTATATACTTGGTGAGCATAACAAGCCGCGTCATTTGCAGCCTTCGGTTGCTGCGACGCACACAATTTCGCGCGCTTGCGCGGGGCGTTTAGGCTGTAGAAAAACCTCTTTTCAGCCGATCGAGTTTGTGATCAAATAGCGTTGTCTGGTTAAAAAATGGACAACACCTAATGCCTAAATACACCCCTTATGATTACAACCAAAGCGCCATGGTAGAAATCAATAGAGTCAGTGATGTTGATTTGATGTAGGTAAAAGTTACATCTCAACTTTAAATCTTTAGATAAGGAAAATCTGAATATGGCACAAAATGAATCGTCTCAAGTTTTTCGTAAGTACTTTATCTATAGCGCGGTGTTTGGTGTAACCGTTAGCTTAATAGCGTGGTACTTACTCAGATTTTTTCAGTAATACATTCGGTTATACGCGTTACTGGCAAACGCCGGTACAACGCGCCTGCGGCGCCGGACTCACAACAAGTTAACTGCTCAATGTGTTTAAGTATCAATGTGATGTAAATAACTAAAATATAAAAGGATGTACCTTGAAGAAGCTTGTATTAGTTTTATCGTTTATCTCAGGTTCGTTAATCGCCCGGGAAAGCACTTTTGACCGTCAATATTCTGTTGGGGTTGGTTTGGGGGCTATTTACAGTGGATTAGGCGTAAATTTCGCACTTTTGTCGGCTAGTGATATGAAATATATCTCAGCAGGTTGTGTTGAATACAGCTCAATGTATGGTTCAACTTGTGGCTTTGGTGCAGGCTGGATTGTTACTGATCTTTTTAATTCCAATTCAAATAAACATGGTGTTGGTGTTTATGTAACTAAAGCCGGCAGTGAGAGCTATGTATACCTTGACGACAACGGCTTTAATTTTGTTGAAAATCAATATTATGCAGCAGGCATTAGCTATACCTACTTTATGAATGGTATTGATAAACCCGGCTTTAATTTTGGCATCTCCGCCCATGCCACCAATGCTAAATATGAAGAAAAAATTAATGGGTTTTTACAGCTTGGCTATCAGTTTTAAAGCTTAACATCTATGGGCCCTGAAGCAGTCGACAGGCAGGGCAACCGGTCTTTTGGCCGCGGCAGCGGCCAGTTTATCGTCCATCAGCAAGACCGTTGCCGGCGCATCTACTGCGGCAGCGCTGACAGCACTTTACCCACCAGTTGGTTTAGCTCGTCACCATTGCCAATCCAGCGTGCGACAATCAGCAAATCATTGTCCTTATCGATATAAATCACATTACGGCCAGCGCCCTGAAAAGTAACGGCAGTTTCCGGGGCGTTGGGCAGGGCTTTACGGCCCGGGTTTAAAAACCAGTTGGCAAAACCGTATTCGGCATTGGCGCTGCCGCCGGTTCTTGCCATCGCTATAAAGTCTTTACTGACTAATTGCTGCTCTTGCCATTGGCCATCGCGCAAGAATAAATAGCCAAAGCGGGCTAAGTCCCAGGCGTTGATAAAGATACCGCCACCCCAATGGCCACCGCCGGAAACCGATTGTACTTTCTGGCCGTCGAGTTCAATCCAGCTGTTGTCATAGCCATACCAGCGCCAGGTAGAGGACGCGCCGATAGGTTGCATAATCTGCTGGTTTAACACTTCAGACAGTGGTTTACGCCAAACATACAAGGTGGACAGCGCTAACAGGTTAATGCGGACATCATTGTATTTGTAATGGCTGCCCGGCGTGCGCAGTGGCCGGTTGGGCCAGTCGGCCGGGGTTTTGCCTTCGGGCCGGTCGGCCCAGTCGGGTTTACCCCACAGCGTGCCTTGCCAGTCACTGGTTTGGCGCAGTAAATGTTCCCAGCGAATTTGGCTGTTGTGCTCTCCCTCGTAAAGCGCTGTGCCATGTGGCATATAAGCGTCAACTTTGTCGTTAAGGTTGCGGATTAAACCTTGCTGCCATGCCAGGCCGGTTACTGTAGTTAAAAAGGTTTTGGCGATACTGTGGGTCATATCCACACTGTCGACATCGCCCCAGCGCGCAATCAGTTTGCCCTGATAAATAATCAGGCCGTTGGCCGCGGCGCGCACGCCCATCGGGCCGATGATCTGATCATAGGGCTCTCTGGCGCCAAAAGTAGTGGCTTGCACTATGGCCTGATCTTTGGAAGCCGGGTTCTCGCTGGCGATAGCGTAGTCAACAGCCGCCGCCAGTTTAGCGTTATTCACACCCATTGATTGCGGTGGTACTGCGGCCCAATCGCCACGCGGTGGGTAATAGGTTTGCGCCGATAGCGGCAGCGCCAACAGCACCAGTAGTAAGGTAGAAAAACAACGCACAGTAAGCTCCGGTGTGGCATAACAGCAGCCCTCATAGTGGCTCTTAGGCTAACAGCCTGCAATAGGCAGCAAAGTAATTTGCGCCTGGATAACGCCATGCTGCGATTGCTTTTTATATAAACAGCGTTGAGAAAGTGCCGGGGGAGCTTATACAAAGCGTTCATTTTAGGTTTAGCTGAACTGCAGTACCCTGTAAAGATTACCGTTGGCGGGTAAGTTCTACAGCCTGCAGTGCTGATTTTCATGCATAAACAGAGTGTTATTTATAATAAGTAACTGTTTTTATTGTTTTATTCTATACTGGTACAGCCATTGCAGTTCCTTTTGTGGCTATATGCAACACACAACCTGCAGCATTTTGCTGCTTTCCCCGTGTTTACCAAGGAGACATATTATGGCGACTTCTCAAAGTGCGAACAGTAAAACTAACAGCGGTTTAAACTCACCGGTAACCGAAAAAGCCAGTGAAGCAGCGCATCATGCTGTCGATGCCATGGCGGTAAAAGCGGCCACCGCAGAAGACAGTTTGCGTAAAACTGCTGCCAGCTCGCAGGAAAGCCTGGCGCATAAGCAGGAAGAAATTAAACAGCAGCTGCAAAGCGGTTACAGCAAAAGCCGTGAATTTGCCGCGCAAAACCCGGTAGCAGCAGCCGGTATTGCTTTTGCGGCCGGCATGCTGGTCAGCGCTTTACTGCGTCGCCGCTAAGGCCGGCGTATGCATAGCCGTGAAACATCTGAGGCTGCAGCGCAAGCACCCGGCGCTGAGCCTGGCGCGGCGCAACAGCAAGCAGCGACTAAGCCGCTGACAGAGCAGGCGCTGGACCAACTGACAGAGTTGGCCGCGCTGGGCTGGTCGGTAACTGAGCATTACACTGAACAAGTTAAACTGACCGGAAAAACCGCAAAAGCAGAGTGGCGCTTAACCGGCCGCAGCCTTACCATTGCTGCCGCTCTGGTGGTGTGTTTTGGTGCCGGGCTGATTCTGCTTTGGGGTACTATTTTGTCGCTGTTGGGCTATCTGCTGTTTCAGGCCACCGGCTCTGTGGTTATCGCAGCAATAGCATTATTGGTGTTACAAGTTGCCGTGCTGTGGTGGTGCTGGCGCAGTTTAAGTTATGTGTTGTCACAGGTTGGTTTTAGCAAAACCTGGCGGCAGTTACGCCGTGTGCTGTTTGCCAAACAGCCGGCAAGGGCAAAAACTAATCCCGGAGCTAACCATGCTGATTGATAAATTATTGAGCCGGCAAAGATTGCGGGTAGCAGAGTTGGCAGATCAGGGCCGGCAACGGCAGAAATTGCTGTTGGCTGAAAACTGGCTGCTGCGTCAGCGTGCGCTAAGCTTTATCGGCTCTACGCCCGGCTTAATGCTCAGTTTCAGCGCCGGTATGCTTTTTCAACTGCGGCATAACAGCAGCGTGAAAACTGTACGCAGTCTGGTAGGCCTGCGCTGGATAAAACTATTGTTATAACCCGCGGTTAAATTATTAAAGCTGGCGCCTTGGGGCGCCATTTTTTTGCTTGTATCAGCTTTATTCACCTCTGTCGTAATACACCTCCTCTATAGCATTAATTTTAAGTAATTGAATTTATTTACTTTATTTTTGATGTTTTTTTCTTTGCCGGAGCAGCTTGCTTTTGTACTGTGTACCACCTAGTATATTGCTGTGCGCTACACAGTATGTGGTGCACAGTATAGGAAACAACGACTATGACCTCTGCACAATTAGACAAGATGCGATTGGAGCTGCGTCGCGGCGTGCTGGTACTGGCGGTGCTGGCATCGCTGAAGCAGCCGCACTACGGTTACTCGCTGCGCAAACAATTGCAGGATGGCGGTATTGATATTGATGAAGGCACCTTGTATCCGCTGATCCGCCGGCTGGCCGAGCAGGAGTTACTGACCAGCGAATGGCAACAGGGCGAAGGGCGCGAGCGTCGCTATTACCAGCTATCTGAATTGGGTGCGCAGTTACTCGGCCAGTTAACCGACGAATGGCAACATCTTAACGGCGCGCTTGGCAACTTGCTGGGCACAGCATCGAAGGAGAAATAACAATGGAATTAGTAAAACGTTATATTGCAGCAGTGCAGCGTGAATTGCCCGAAGCGAAACGCGATGAAATTGGCCGCGAGTTAAGTGCCAATATTATGGATCAGCTGGATGCGTTGGCAGAGCAGCAGGGGGAATTGACTGATACTGATATTGCAGCGCTGCTAAAGCAAATGGGCCATCCGCGCAACGTGGCGCAGCAGTTTGTACCACAGCAACCCTTTATCAATGCCAGCTATATGGCACTGTATAAAAATACCTTGTTTATGGTGTTAGGTATTTTATTTGTGCTGCATCTGGTTGAGGTGACAACGCATTGGCTAAGCAGTGCCAATATGGGCCTGATACGCTATGGTTTTGCCCTGTTTGGCGGCTTTATCGACGATGCTTGCTTTGGTTTTACCTCTATTACGCTGGCTTATTGGCTGATGTCACGCCAGCAGCCTGTCGCTAATTCTGGTTGTAGCGCAAATTGGCAACCGGAGAAACTGCCGCCAGCCGGGCCAGGTTGGCAGCACATAAAGTTACAGGATATTTTTACTGATTTAGCCAGCTACATTTTCTTGCTGGTAGTGATTTGGTACCCGTTGCATATGTCGGCTGAGCAACTGGCGCAGAGTGCTCTGTTACTTAGCAGCAATGTCAGGCTGATATTGCAATACAGCACGCCGCTAATTGTATTGGGTATAGTGCATTCTTTATGGCAGTTGCGCCAGCGGCTGTGGAGCCGCAACATGTTAGCAACCCATGTGCTGCTTAACGCCACCATTGCCGTTATAGCGCTATATCTGGCCAGCACCTCACCATTGCTGCAGCTTAACACTGAGCGCTGGCTTGGTGTGTTTAATTTGCAGCAAATTGAGCGTAGCGCCATGATAACTTTGGTGATTATCGCGCTGTTCCCGGCTTGGGAAGCCTTGCGTGATAGCTTGCGGCTGCGTAAGTTAACCTGATGTTTTGCAGTTGGCCGCCAGCGGGCGGCTACTGGAGCGGGTGGCGGGAATCGAACCCGTGTCTAAAGCTTGGGAAGCTTTCGTTCTGCCATTGAACTACACCCGCAGTAGTAAACTGCGCAGATAAGAGCCGCTAAAGTAAAGCGCGCTTGTGCAGCTGTCAATGGCTAACAGGGGGTTAATGTAGGTATTCGTTGCTGCCTGGCTGCTGTTGCGGTAAATTGCCGCTATTCACAGTCACGGCATGCAACTACTATGGTGTTACCCAAGCTTGATCTCAGCGCATTAAAAAAGGCGGTATTGTCGCTACAGCAGGCATTGCAGGATAGTCAGGATCTGACGTTTTTTGCCAGCCTGACACCCAGCCAACAACGCCTGATCATTGCCGGCGTGATCCAGAATTTCGAGTTCAGCTATGAGCTGTGTTACAAAATGCTCAAACGCCAACTGGAACAAGATGCTGCCGTACCGGCTGAAATTGACCAACTGTCGTTTAAAGATCTGATCCGTACTGCCTTTGAAGCCGGTTTGCTGGCAGAGCCGGAGCAGTGGTTTGAGTTTCGTCGCCAGCGCAATATTACGTCACACACCTATGATCAGCTAAAAGCACAAAGCGTGTACCAGGCTGCTATTCAATTTTTGCAACAAGCCCAAGCCGTGCTGGCAGAGCTGGAACAGCGTAATGCTTGATTTAGCGCCGCAGCATCTGCAATTACTACAGAGTATTCTGCAGCAACATGTGCCCGGCGTCAGTGTTTGGGCCTTTGGCTCACGGGTAAATGGCAATGCCAAACCACACTCTGATTTAGATTTGGTGTTAAAAGCCGCTACTGCTATACCACAGCACCAGTTGTTTGCGTTGCAAGATGCATTGGAAGAATCAGACCTGCCGATCAAAGTAGATGTGCTGGACTGGCAACACATTTCCCCTGAGTTTCAGCAACATATTATGCAGCGCTATTGGGTACTTTCCGGCACGAAATAAACCGCTTGTAGTTACTTTCACCCACATAAACGATATGCCGGATACCGACACACCGCCGCTTTACCAATTAAGAGTACATCAGCTGTTAAAGCAGTATAAGTTACAAGCTCTTTAATTGTTCTGTTAAACGGTCTATCTCAATATCTATCGCCCGCACATCGGTATCGTACTGCGCTGCAACAGCGGCCATTTCTTCTGACAGGCTTTCGTTTCGCACGGCACCGGCAAGGTTATTAGCAGAGTATCGTTTCGACTCTTTCAGTTGGGTTATTTTGTTATTGCGCTCTGCCAGTTTGTGGGCTTTATCCGATTGCAGCCGGTTGATGTTGATACGCATATCGCGCTTTTTTACCGACTCGCTTAATCTGTCCATGGTTGCCGCAGCTTCTTTGGTAGTGCTGTTATTCTGCGGCAGCATTGCGGTGGCTTCTTCTCTGGCGTAATCCGTTACCTGCACATCTTCACTACAGGGAATTTGGCTGTAGGTAATGACACCTTTAACTTCACATTTATACACGTTGGCGGATGCGATAAGCGGCGACAGCAATAACAAAATTAATAACGTTTTCATCTGAATACCTTTACATTCCTGTTACGGGTAATAATAGATAATCAGGGACAAAATTGCATGCTAAATTTTTATTTGCGCTGGAGCAGATGCGTTATACTCGGGGCAATTCTGAGCCAGCTTGCGGAAAACCTTATATGCGTTTTACACCGATCACACTGTTGGTTTTTCTGCCTTGTATGGCAATGGCCACGCCACAATTCAGTCAGTCTGAATGCCGAAAATTAAATGCTCAGCGGCTTGAGGTGCGCAAACAGTTGCGCCAACCGTACAATGGTGAACATGGCCAGCAGTTACAGACGCGACTAAAAGAGCTGGAACAATTACTGAAACAGCATTGCCGCCAGCCGATTAAAGATCCGCCTGCAGTACCAGGACAGCCTGCTGTTCCGGCTCCGGTTCAATCAGCTCAGTCTGCTCAACCGGCTCCTGCACCGGCTCAGCTGCTGCCGGTGTTACCGTAAAGCGGACCAGACCGATAAGCTGCTCTGATTCTGTGACGACCTGCACCTGCCATTTGCCCACGGAGTTGGCAGGGAAATTTTGCTTGCGGGTCCAGGCGCGGTAGCCGCTGGCGCGTCCGCCGGTAATATCCAGCCTTATACGATCTACTTCTTTGCCGTTGTGCAGCCAAACATGAAAAATTTGCTCATGCAGGCCACGCGGCGCTTTTACCGCAGTAAAACTAAACAGCCCCTGGCGGTGTAAGGTGGTTTCATCCAGCCGGCTAATGCTGCGGCCGGGTTTACGTTGTTCGTAGTCGATATCATGTGACAAGGTTATGGCGTTAAGGCGCAGAGCGGCCGGTGGCACCCAGCTACGCAGTTGCCATAAACCGGCACTGAGCGCGCTGAGTAACAACAACAGTAAAGGAATACGCCACCAGTGGCCGTTTGGCAGTATGGCGCCCAGGGCCGGCAGGCTTAATATTACTGCCGTGGCAAGTGCCGCCGCCAGGCTTTGGCTGCTGGTAAGTTGCAGCAATACCGGCAACACTATCAGCAGTACCACAAATAATGCAAACGCATGAAATACCACAAATAAGGTGCGTTGTGGCGCCAGTTTTTTGAAGTATAACGGGTCGACTACGGATACCAGAGCGCACAGCACGATAAGCCCGGTGAATACCGCCTGGCCATGGTGCCAGCTGGTAACCGCCAAAAAAAACGGTAAAGCAAAAAACAGGCTTTCCTGATGCACCATTTGCAGCGCAAACCGCACAACGTTGGGCGATAAGGCAACACCAAAACGCTGCTCTATCCGGTCCCGCAGCCAGTTATCCAGCAATAGCCACAGCCAACTAAGCAATAAAAACACCGCGATAAATTGTGCCAGCGACTCTTTGCGTTCTACCAGGATATAACTGGCAACACCACTGACAAAGGCCAGCACGGCCAAAAGCCCGGGCCGGCGCTGCAGTAGCGCAACGGTTTTTTGCATCAGGCTGACAGGCGATATCATGCGGGTGGTGGCTCCGTACTGCCCGTTACGGGCACTAATACAACACAGCTTATGCGCCTAGCATAAGCTGTTTCGCCGTGTTATTACCAGTACTGTACAGACTTTCCTTTGGTGGCTTGTTTTACCGCGCGATCAGGGCTGATTAATCAGCCCTTTGGCTGCCATATATTGCGCTACTTCGGCCACGCTGGCCGGGTCGTCAATGGTGGAGGGCACAGTGTAGCTTGCGCCGTCAGCAATTTGCCGCAGTAATTTGCGTAAAATTTTACCGCTGCGGGTTTTCGGCAGCCGTTTAACGACGATGGCCTTTTTAAAGCACGCCAAGGCGCCGATTTCTTCACGCACCATCGCCACCAGTTCGGCCTCTAAAATGGTTTCGTCTACCGTAATACCGTTTTTAAGCAGCAACAGTGCTAAGGGTTGCTGGCCTTTGATGGGCTCATGAATACCGATAACACAGCATTCTGCCACGGCGGGGTGGTTGGCAACAATTTGCTCCATTTCACCCGTAGATAAGCGGTGGCCGGCCACATTGATCACATCGTCAGTGCGGCCCATTACAAACAAATAGCCGTCTTCGTCGATATAACCGCCATCGCCGCTGGCATAGTAGCCCGGGAACGTATCGAGGTAACCGGCAACAAAGCGTTCGTCATTGCCCCAGATGGTGCTTAAGCAGCCGGGCGGCAGCGGCAGCTTAAGCGCAATATAACCCTGCTCATTGGCACGTAACACTTTGCCGCTGTCATCAAGAATGCGCACATTAAAGCCCGGCACCGGCACGGTTGAAGAGCCGGGTTTGGCGGTCATTAACTCAAGCCCTGCCGGGTTAGCGGCGATAGGCCAGCCGGTTTCGGTTTGCCACCAATGATCAATCACCGGCTTACCAAGTTGTTCATGTACCCATTGGTATGTGGCCGGATCCAGCCGTTCACCGGCAACAAAAATGGCGCGCAGGGCAGATAAATCGTAGCGTTGCAGCTGTGCTTGCGGATCTTCTTTGCGAATGGCGCGAAATGCAGTGGGAGCGGCAAACAGAATGTTGACTTTATATTCGGCGCACAAGCGCCAAAATGCGCCGGCGTCGGGGGTAAATACCGGCTTGCCTTCGTACAATACGCTGGTACAGCCGGCAATAAGCGGGCCGTACACAATGTAAGAGTGGCCTACTACCCAGCCGACATCGGATGCCGCCCAGAATACATCACCCGGTTTGCAGTTATACACCGCCTGCATGCTGTAATTCAGTGCTACCGCATGGCCGCCGTTGTCACGTACCACGCCTTTGGGTTTGCCGGTAGTGCCGGAGGTATACAGGATATATAGCGGATCGGTGGCTTTTACCGGCACGCAGGGCGCACTTTCGGCTTTAGCCATGGCTTGTTGCCAGTCCAGATCGCGGCCGCTTTGCATAGCAGCCTGCAGCTGTGGCCGTTGATAGATTACACAGTAGTCCGGTTTATGTTGCGCTTTAACCAGGGCGTCATCTAAAAGCGGTTTGTAGGCAATAAGTTTACTTATCTCAATGCCGCAGGATGCACTTACCACCACTTTAGGTTGGGCATCGTCAATACGCAGTGCCAGCTCGTGCGCCGAAAAACCGCCAAACACCACCGAATGCACCGCGCCAAGCCTGGCCACGGCCAGCATGGCTATTGCCGCTTGCGGGATCATCGGCATATAAATAACTACCCGGTCACCGCGGCCTACGCCCAGTGCTTTTAACACGCCGGCAAAGCGGGCAACGTCATCACGCAACTCACGGTAAGTAAATTGCTGTTTGGTATTGGTTACCGGTGAGTCGTAAATCAGCGCGGTTTGTTCCCCCCGGCCTTGTTCAATATGGCTGTCCAGCGCCAGATAAGCAGTATTCAGTACGCCGTCGCTAAACCATTGATAATGGTAGTCATCGGTTTGCTGCAAAATGCCGTTAGGTGCTTTGTACCAATTCAGTTTAGCGGCCTGTTGCTGCCAGAACAGTTGCGGGCTGCTAACGGCAGCGTGATACTCTGATTGATAAGGGCTTTGAGACGTCGTTGTCATACTTGCATCCTCGCGTCGGTAGGGGGAACGACAATAGCCATACTTTAGCTAAAAAGTGCTGTTAACGAACTTAGACTTAAGGTGCATAGACTTTAGGCTTAGTCGCTAAACTTGTATCAAGCCGCCGCTTATGGTCTGATCGCGTTATCAACGCAGTAACCTTAAAGCGACAGTATGGCAATTCAGATTTCAGGCAGTGTGCTGCTTAATGACAACGAACTGGAGTGGCAGTTTATCCGCTCCAGTGGCGCCGGTGGCCAGCATGTGAATAAAGTGTCCACTGCCGCCCAACTTATTTTTGATATTAATGCTTCCAGTCTGCCGCAGTTTTATAAAGATAAGCTGCTGGCAAAATCAGACCATCGTATTACGCAAAGCGGCAAAATTATTATTAAGTGTCAGCAAAGCCGCAGCCAGGAGATGAACCGCGAGCAGGCGTTGGCGCAGTTTATTGAACTGGTGCAATCTGCCGCCAGGGTGGCAAAAAAACGTGTGGCAACGAAAGCGACTTATGGCAGCCAACAGCGGCGGCTGGAACATAAAAAGCAGCGCGGTGCGACTAAGGCATTACGTCAGGGAAAGCCGCAGATATAGTGTGCAGAACGGTGATGGGGTTTATGCACGAACCGGTTTGCCCACGCAAACGCGCCGTGAATACTTCCCTGTAGGCTCGATTCAGGCATCCATGCCTTCAACGGTTCGCTTAGGGCAAACCGGTTCTCACTCCGGCGGCAATGGTCGTCTTTATTACAGTGCCCGTGCGCGGATGCTTTTACCTTTAATCTTACCCTGTTGGATTAACTGCAGTGCCAGCTTTACTGCCGTGCGTTTTACCGCAACAAAACTCCAGATATCGTGCAGCTGAATTTTACCTAAGTCATCGTTAGTCAGTTGCTTGCTGGCGGTAAGGGCGCCGACTATGTCGCCGGCACGGATCTTATGCTTTTTACCACCATCCAGTTGCAGGGTAGCCATTAACGGCTTAGCCGGTTTTAACGTGGCAATATCCACAGCCGGCAGTTCAGCGGCATAAATTTTAATGCCCAGGCCATCTTCCAGCGGGATAAGTTTACCGGCGTCTGCAGCGGTAAATAAGCTTAGCGCGATACCGCTTTGGCCGGCGCGGCCGGTGCGGCCGATACGGTGAGTATGAGTATCGGCGTCGTGCGCCAGCTGGTAGTTAAATACCGCATCAACGCTGCTGATATCCAAACCGCGTGCGGCGACATCGGTTGCTACTAAAATGCAGGCGCTGCCATTGGCAAATTGCACCAGGGTTTGGTCGCGGTCTTTTTGCTCCATATCACCGTGCAGTGCCAGTACGCTGAAACCATAGCCGAGAAGTGCGTCGGCTACGTCCTGGGTTTCACGTTTGGTATTGCAAAATACCATGCTGCTTTGGCCCTGATACTGCAGCAGCAATGCTCTTAAGGCACTTAAGCGGGCGTGGTTGTCACTTACCTGAAAAAACTGCTGTTGTATGCTGCTGGTGTTGTGCTGCTCTGCCACTGTTACCTGCAGCGGATCTTTAAGCAGGCGCTCGCTTAGCTTAGCGATGGCATTGGGGTAGGTGGCGCTGAACAGTAACGTTTGGCGTGCGGCAGGGGCTTTGGCGATAACCGCGTCTAAATCGGCTTGAAAGCCCATTTCCAGCATGCGGTCGGCTTCATCCAATACCAGGGTAGTTAAATCGTCCAGTCGCAGGCGGTCTTTGTCTAAGTGGTCAATAACCCGGCCAGGGGTGCCGACAATAATATGCGCGCCATGCTCCAGCGAACCAATTTGCGGGCCTATTGGTACACCACCGCACAGGGTCAGAATTTTAATATTGTGAATGCTGCGCGCTAATTTACGCAGCTCTGCTGCCACTTGATCAGCCAGCTCGCGGGTAGGGCACAACACCAGCGTTTGCACGCGGAAATACTTTACATCTAATTTGGCCAGCAGGCCCAGGCCAAAGGCCGCAGTTTTGCCCGAGCCGGTTTTAGCCTGGCCGATAACATCCTTGCCGGCCAATATCGCCGGTAACGCCTGCGCCTGAATGTCTGTCATGCTGTTGTAGCCTAAATCGTTCAGATTGCTGATTAAAGCGTCCGGTAAATTCAGGCTGGAAAAAGAGGTATTGCTCATGCTGCTGCTCCGCAAAAGAAAAAACTGCGGGCCATTGCCTGCAAAAGGGGCGGCATTGTAGCAGAACGCGAAGGTTTTGCATCAGTTGATGCTGAAATTTTCAGCAAGGCCGGCAAGGGCCTTGCTGTGCAGAGGGATTAGCGTTTTTTTTAGCGAAAGCCAGATCAGCCGGTTTTGTCGCCGGCGGTTTTATTTTCAAGCGTTTTAGCGGCTTGTTCTTTGTCTTCTTTTGGCAGGCTGACAACATGCTCAGACGAGGTAGGCAGGGTTTTACCCAGAAAGCTGCCGCCGCGCTCTATGCTTAAATCATCACAATGAATAACACCGTGCGCCTTACCCTGGGGTAAAATTTCCACGTTGTTGGCATAGCATTCACCGTCAAACAAGCCGTTAATAATCACTTTGTCGGCGGTAACTTCGCCTTTAATTCGGCCGGATGCGCTGATAATCAGGGTTTTGTCGCTGACAATTTTGCCTTCAACATAGCCATCTACCTGCATATCGCAACTTAATCGGAGGTTGCCGTTAATTGAGCATCCTTGTGCGATGACAGTTGTAACTGTGTGCTTGCTTTGGTTTCCAGCATGCTTACTAAAGAGTCCCATTTAATGCTCCTTTCCTTTTCAAACACCAGATCGAAGTTAGTGGCGTCCCAATCCATAAAGCTTTGCGGATTAAGCGCCCGATCAAGGAAATGTACTTCGTAGTGTAAATGTGGTGCGGTAGATAAACCGGTATTGCCTGAAGTAGCAATCAGCTCGCCCTTGTGGACAAAGTGGCCACTTTTTACTTTGAATTCATCTAAATGTGCATACAAGGTAGAGAAACCAAAAGCATGGCGGATTTTCAGTAAGTTGCCGTAACCTGATTTGCTTGGCCGTATTACTTCAATAACGCCATCGGCAGGGGCATAAATGGGCGTGCCGCGATTGGCGGATAAGTCGACGCCTTTGTGATGCTGTTGCTTGCCGACAATAGGGTGGCTACGCAAACCAAACCGCGACGAGCGCCGGTTAAAGTCCAGTGGTGAACCGTTTGGCACCAGCTGTAGCATCGCCTGACGGGCAGACGAGTTCACTGACGCCGTATCAAGCCGGTTTTCTAAGTTCTGCGGGTATTGCTGTTCCAGCCCCAATGCCAGTTCGATTTCGCCGACTCGGTTAATAACCTGCAGCATTTCATCTTGTTTAACATTCAGCTCTTGTTCCAGTTGTAATTTGCTGCTGGTCAGTTCGGCAATTTCGCTACGTAAACTGTTGGCGTGCTGTGACAAATGAGAACGTTGCTGCTGGCTTTTTTCTACGCTGCGCACCAAATAATCGATAACTGCGGCGGTGATAAGCAGGCCAAACAAGGCCAGCCACATGGCGATCACGGCATTGCGTTTAAACAACTTACTGACATTAAAATGGCGGGTACCATTGATTGTCGAGACGGAAATGATAATACGATCTTTCATTCGGGCCGGATACGCTCAATGGTTGGCTGATAAATAAGAGGGTAAAAATAGGGGGCTTTGGCTCTGCTGTCAAGAATTTACTGCCAGGGCCTGATGTGGGCTACCACCTGGCAAAATGATCCTCGGCCAGCCCGGGCACTTGATCCAGAATCAGTTTTTCACCATTTTTCAGCAAAATTTCGCCGGAAAAAAAACCACAATACTGGCGAAAATTACTGGCTAAAATACCCAGGTTCAGCCGCTCGCGCCGGCATTGTTGCGGCGTAAACCGCAGACAAACGTGCTTATCGGCACTTTGAAACAGCCATGGCTGTGCCGGTTGCTGCCGGTTAAAGCCGATGCTTACCGGCGGCAGTAATTGCAGCCGGCCGTTGAGCCACAGGCAGTTTTCAGTTGTACCTGTTTCGTTTACGCCATTGGCCAGATTCAGGCCAAAGCGGCCTTGTGGCAAGTTCGCACTGATGCTGCCCCAGCGCCAACTGGTTTCGCGGCGCATATAGCCGGCGGAAAAATCATAGCCGCCAAGAGCAGCGCTGACATCCAATGCCGTGCCACGGTATTGCAGCGCTCCGGTTATGGCCATGGCATTGTGTTTTTGGGTGTAAGTCCAGCCGTTATAACCGGTAGGAGTGCATAGCGCTAACGGTTGAGCGTCGCTGCCGCCATGCAGGCTAATGTTGCCGCTCAGCAGCTCACCTTGCAGCGCTAAGTGCCAGTTGTAACCGTCGGCTGTAAGGCTTATTTGTTGTTTGCCGTTGATGTGCGCCGTGCCTGCCACCGGTGAGCGGCTCATTTGAACGCCGAGGCTGAACGGCTTTAACAGGCTTATTTCATCTAACTGTTGTGTACTGCGCTGATAAAAGTAGCAAAAAGCGCTGGCGACATAGCGGATATCGGCAATAGCGACACCAATTTGCCAATCGGCGTGGCTGATACTGATAAACTGAAACTGCTTGTAGTGCAGGTATTTCGCCAGAGCAGAGGCAGGTTTATCCATCAGGTTGTAATAAGCAAACTGCGCGGTATCAAGCCGGGTAACAGGGTGGCTAAAGTGGCCAAAACGCGGCCGGCCAGCGCTGTCAAACAAGTTGTTGTCGGCTGGCGTATTAGTGGATGAGGAAGCGTTCATACGGCGGAATAAGGCTGACTCTTACGAGCCAGCACTTGTTGACAAAACGATTAATGACCGGCGTGGCCATCAATGCCATGTACGTGGCCGTGGGCTAACTCTTCTTCAGTGGCATCGCGTACCAGTACGACTTCAACGTCGAAGGTCAGGTCTATGCCGGACAGCGGGTGGTTACCGTCTACCACCACTTCTTCTTCAGTAACTTCCAGCACGATAACTGACTGCTCGCGACCATCCGGGCCGGCAGCGCGAAAACGCATACCTACTGCAACCTCCATGCCTTCAAACATCGATTTTGGTACTGCTTGGGTCAGCGCATCGTGGCGCTCGCCATAGGCTTCAGCTGCGGCAATATCGGCTTTAAACTTGTCGCCGCTGGCTTTTCCCGCCAGTGCCTGCTCTAAACCCGGAATTAATGAACCGTGGCCAAATAAGAAGACTAAAGGCTCGCCGCCAACGGAAGTATCCAGTTCGTTACCTTCTTTATCGGTAACGGTGTAGTGCATGGCGACAACTTTGTCCTGAGAAATGGTCATGAAAACCTCTTTAATTAATCGAATAAGGTAACGGCTGCAGGCTCAGTGCCGGTGCACTGTCGCTGCTAAGCCGTAACGAGTCTGCCGGTGTTGTGTCGTTGGGTAACACAGCAATTAACCATAAACGGTTATTGATATTTGCTGCATTGACAACCTGGCCGCTCCGGCGCCAGTTCTCACCTAATTGTACTTCAATGTCTGTTCCGGCGGCGGGCACTTCGTCTGTCTGTGCCGTCAGAATATAGGCTGCTCTTTTATTACCGCCACGATACTTCAACCTGGCAACCGTTTCCTGGCCGATATAACAGCCTTTGGTAAAGCTGATGGCATCGAGTGCCTGTAAGTTAAGCATTTGTGGCACAAAGGCGCCAATTAATGCTTGCTCCAGATAGCTGAAACCGTGTTGGATGTGCTGTGCCAGCCAAAGCGTTGGTGCGGCAAACGGCAGCGGTTGTTGCATTAGCGGCTGTGCCTCAGCTTGAGCTATTAATAGCATAAAATGATCGTCAGCTAAACCAAGCAACATGGCGTCGGGTTTGCGGCTAAGTGTGCCGGGCGCAGGTACGCTGAAACCTAATTGTTCGATCAATTTTTCGCTGTCACTGCCGCCGATACCAAAGACGGCATAGTGTTGCTGGCCGGAAGCAAAACTGACTTTAGAGAAGACGCCAAATTTTTTCCACTGCGCAGCAGAGGCGTTTAATTCGTCACGAAACGCCAATACAACCAGCTGCTCACCGTCACTGACCAGGTGAAACTGCGACCACATTTTGCCTTTGGCATCACAGTGCGCGCCACGTAAAAAATTTTCCGGCTGTAATTGGTCTAGATCACAGGTGGTTTGGCCCTGCAGATATTTGCGGTTATCCGGTCCGCTTATCAGCAAGGTTTCAAATGCAGGTAAAGGTGCGATAAAGGCGCCCTGAACCTGAGTGGATAATTGCGCGTATTGTTCTGCGGTTAACCAGGATGTATGCATAATAACGTTGTGTATCGCTATGCTGATAAAGAATCTTGCTATCATTGGGGGAAAGCAGCAAAAGCTCAACCCCGCAGGCGGAAATTTGTTAGAATCAGCGGCAATCCGACGCAACATTTGCGGCAAATTAAGGTGTTTATGACAGAATTAATGATAAAACCACGTTTACGCTGGGCTTGCCGGCGCGGCATGTTAGAGCTGGATATATTGTTGGCGCCTTTTGTGGAGCAAGGCTACGACGCCCTGAGCCTGCAACAAAAGCAGGATTTTGAGCGTTTACTGGCGTGTGATGACCCGGATTTATTTGCCTGGTTTATGGGCCATGCCAAATCCGGCGACGCGGCGCTACAGGCACTGGTACAGCTGATTTTGGACCGTGTCCGCGTATAATATTGCGCTTAAACCGTCACGCTACTGCCAATATGGTTTAGTGGTATTAACGGTTTTGCCGGCGCTGGTGTTGACAGTTACGCCATTACCCTTGCTATGGTGGTTATGGCTGGTGCCGGTGTTGTTGCTGTTTTACTGCCAATGCTACGCTCAGTGGTTCGCATTACAGCAAAGTGCGGCGCTGGCGCTGTTAGCGGATGGGCAACTGCGCTGGTTTGGCGTGGCGTTGCCGCCAGGCCGGCTGAGTGATACCGGTCTAATCAGCCACTATGCGATTCGTCTGGATTGGCGTGGCGAGGGGCAACGCCGTTACCGGCGCTGGATTTTTGCCGACCAATGCCCGGAAGCAGATTTCAGGGCATTGGCACGGGTAGTTAATCAGCGTAACTGGCAATCTGCCGCGGTTGATACCACTACCTCTGCTGATGCCTGACACCGCCTAAGGCGTAAGTACGGTTGGTGTACTATCCGGTGCTGATTCGGGGTAATCCAGATTATAGTGCAGGCCGCGGCTTTCTTTACGCTGCATAGCGCAGCGGATAATCAGCTCGGACACCTGCACCAGGTTGCGCAACTCCAGCAAATGGTGGCTTACCCTGAAGTGGCTGTAATATTCGTGAATTTCGCGCTGCAGCAGCTCTACGCGGTGCAGTGCGCGTTCCAGCCGCTTATTGGTGCGCACTATACCTACGTAATCCCACATAAACAGCCGCAATTCATGCCAGTTGTGGGTAATAACCACTTCTTCATCTGAATCGCTGACGCGGCTGTCATCCCATGGCGGCAACAGTGGCAACTCACTGGTGGGGTCCAGCTGCGCCAGGATATGTTTGGCAGCGGCCTGGGCAAACACCACACATTCCAGCAGCGAATTACTGGCCATGCGATTCGCGCCATGTAAGCCGGTATACGCCACTTCGCCGATAGCATACAAGTTGGCAATATCGGTTTGGCCGTTCAGATTGGTCATTACACCGCCACAGGTGTAGTGCGCTGCCGGCACTACCGGAATAGGCTGACGGGTAATATCAATGCCGACGCTTAAGCATTTGGCATAAATAGTCGGGAAATGCTCAATAACAAAGTTTTTTGGCTTATGACTAATATCCAGATACACACAGTTAGCACCCAGACGCTTCATTTCATAGTCGATAGCACGGGCGACGATATCGCGCGGGGCTAATTCTGCCCGCTCGTCAAAATCCGGCATAAAGCGGCTGCCGTCTGGGCGTTTTAAATAGGCACCTTCGCCGCGCATGGCTTCGGTAATTAAAAAGTTCGGTGCATCCGGATGGTACAGGCTGGTGGGATGGAACTGGTTAAATTCCATATTGGCGACCCGGCAGCCGGCGCGCCATGCCATGGCAATACCATCGCCACTGGCAACATCGGGGTTGCTGGTGTACAGGTAGACTTTACTGGCACCGCCGGTAGCCAACGCAATAAAGCGGGCCCGCACCAGTTCAACTTTGGCGGCGTCTTTATTCCAAACATAAGCGCCATAGCAGTGCTTAGGATCTTTACCAATTTTGCGCCCGTTGATTAAATCGATCGCGTTGTAGTTTTCCAGCAAGCGAATATTCGGATGGGCTTTAACTTTGTCGACCAGGGTAATTTGTACCGCCTGGCCGGTCGCGTCGGCAGCGTGTAAAATTCGCCGGTGGCTGTGGCCGCCTTCGCGGGTAAGATGGTATTTCAGGCTGCCGTCCTGATCCTGATATTGATCAAAGGGCACGCCCTGGGCAATCAGCCACTCCATTGCTGCTTTAGCATTACCGGCCGTAAACTGCACCGCTGCTTCCTCGCACAAGCCGGCGCCGGCAATCAGGGTGTCGTCAACGTGGGATGCGATGCTGTCACTTTCATCAAACACGGCGGCAATACCGCCCTGAGCATACAGGGTCGAACCTTCACGCAGCGGGCCTTTGCTTAACACCAACACGTTGGCACTGTCGGCCAATTGTAATGCCAGCGACAACCCGGCAGCACCGCTGCCAATAATTAAAACGTCACAGAGATATTCTTTTGCTTGCGTCATGCGATACACTTGCCGTCAGTCAATGTCGGGCTATTGTAGCTTTTTTGCCACATTTAGCAGAACTATTTCTGGCAGTTACGGTCATACCAGCACGCTAGACCAGCGCCAGTTAGCATAACAATTAGTATTACAGGGGATTAGCTCGAACATGAGCGAGCAAGAATTGGACTGGCAGATTGTCCAGCGTGTACAGCAAGGCGATAAAGCCGCGTTTAATGTATTGGTGCGAAAATATCAGCATCGTATTGCGAACTTAATTTCACGTTATGTCTCTAACCACGGAGACGTAGCCGATGTGGCGCAGGAAGCCTTTATTAAAGCGTATCGGGCTATTCCCGGTTTTCGTGGCGAAAGTGCCTTTTATACCTGGCTATACCGGATAGCGGTAAACAGTGCGAAAAATTATCTGGTTGCCAATGGCCGTAAACCGCCGGCTACAGATGTAGATGCTGAAGACGCAGAATATTTTGACGGCAGCGATGCGTTAAAAGAGCAGGACTCACCGGAAAAGCTATTGTTATCCGATGAAATCCGTAATGTGGTGTTCAGCACCATTGAAAAATTACCGGACGAGTTGCGCACCGCTATTACGTTGCGTGAGCTTGAAGGGTTAAGTTATGAAGAAATTGCGGACGTAATGGCCTGCCCAATCGGCACCGTCAGAAGCCGCATTTTCAGAGCACGTGAAGCAATTGATTTGCAGCTTAAGCCGTTAATAAGCTAACAGTCAGGGCAAAAACCAGTAATTTAAGACAGGAAACATTATGTCGTCAGAACATCAGGATTGGCTCTCTGCCGCCAGTGACAATCAGCAACTGACCGCGCAACAGCTCGACAGCTTGCTGCAAGACACTGAGCTGCAACACAAGCTTGAGCGATATCACACGATAGGTGCAGTGCTGCGTCGTGAACCGCAAAGCGCGCTGACAATAAATTTTGCTGATGATTTTGCCGCCAGGCTGGCGGATGAGCCGCAGTATCAATTGCAAACTAATCGCGGTCTGGTACGCCGGATTAAAACCGGTTTAAGTTATGCTGCTAACGGTCGCTGGTTACAGCCGGTGGCACAGGGTGCTATCGCTGCAGGTGTAGCATTAATGGCGGTGTTTGGTGTGCAGCAGTATCAGCAGTCGCCACAACAAGATAGCTTGTCGCCACTGCCGTTATTGCAGACCCAACCGGTAGCGGGTTTTGCAACTCCGGTAAGTTTAAGCCAAACCACGGTCGGAGATCGCTTTGCCGAACAAGAACAGCAAGCGATGCTGGAGCAGCAAAAGCGCCTGCAAGCGTTGCTTAATGCCCATCGCCAACAAGTGCGCGTGATGGAACAAGCGCAGCAAGCCAGTCACGACGTTAAAGATAACAACGGAACAGCAAACGACGGGCAATAATGATGCGATTCTCTGGCTTATGCAGTGCCATAGTACTGGTAGTAGTGTCAGGCCTGGCGCAAGCCGGGCAGGAAGGTTGGGCACTGTTTGACAAAGTGCAGCACGCCGTTAAGCAGTATAATTTTGATACCTCCTTTGTCGTGCTCAAAGGTGGCAACGCTGATACTTATCGCTGGATCCATGGTGTTAAAGGCCAGCAGGAAATAGAGCATTTAATCCCGTTAGACACCAGTGGCGTAGATATCTTACGCCGCGATGCGCTGGTGTATTACCTGTTAACCGATAAACCGGCTTTTGTCACCCGTGGCAACAGTATTCCTGAGTTGCCGGCGTTATTGTTTGAAGATAAAGCCGTTATCACTGAGTTGTATAACGCCGTTGCCGGCAGCAGCTCAGTGATGTCGGGCCGCAGCGCCCAGTTGCTGCGCTTAACGGCAAAAGAAGGCGGCCGTTACCATTACTGGCTGTGGCTGGACGCTGAAACCGGTTTTCCGCTACGTATTGATACTTTGTCAGCACAGCAAAACGCGCTGGAGCGCTGGCTGGTAACGCATATGCAAATTTCAGCTGAATTTCCTGACACCCTACAGGCTTTACTGGTAGCCGAGCTACCACAGCCGCCGGCAGTTGCCGGCCACACAGTACCGCAAACTGCGCACCAACTTACCTGGTTACCGCAGGGGTTTCGTCAGATAGCAGAACCGGCAGACTTACCGCAACTGGCTGACAGCTTACTGAGCTATTGGTTGCTGAGTGATGGCCTGCATCAGGTGTCGGTATTTGTGCAGGACAGCAACCGTCTGCCTACCCAAGCCTTTCGTGACGGTGCCACCACCATTTATGTTCAAACCGGGGAGCAGTTGGAAATTACCGTTATTGGGCCGGTAAGCATTGAAATTGCCCGCCAGTTGGCGGCGGCGGTGCGTTGATGGTCGAGGAAATTGCCACTGTGGTTGCGGTTGAAGCCGGTGGAGTTTGGTTAAGCACCACACCGGTAGCCAGCTGCAACGCTTGTAATGTCAGTGATGACTGTGGTACCGGCATAGTGGCAAAAACCATGACGCCACGCCAACAACGTTTTTTTATCTCCACGCCGTTGGCCTTATTGCCGGGCGAGCAGGTAAAAATCGGCTTACAGGAAAACAGCCTGCTGATGGCAGCACTAATGGTATATTTGTTGCCATTGCTGTTGTTGTTGGGTGGTGCAGTAACTGCCGGGCTTGCCGGGTTGGCCGAAGGCTGGGTAATGCTCGCCGCACTTACCGGCGCGATAGCAGGTTTTATGTTGGCGCGTCGCTATGGCCGCTCACAGCAAAACACAGAACAAATCAGTATTGTTGAAGTGCTGCCGCAGCTTGCGGTGCAGCGCCTCAGCTAAGTCAGCACCATGCAGCAATCCCGGCTTTACGTTGAATACACATAGCAAGCTGACGTGGGATAGAGTACAATTCGCGCTAATTTATCGGAATAACCCGCGTTAGCGCAGGAGGTTGTGGCTTAGCAGCTATAAGTTTTCAACCTTGCGTTACGCCTACAGTTTTGCGGACAACATGCCTAAACTTAATCACATCAGAAACTTTTCTATCATTGCCCATATCGACCATGGTAAATCAACACTGTCTGATCGCTTGATCCAGTATTGTGGTGGTTTATCTGACCGTGAAATGCAGCAGCAAGTGCTGGACTCGATGGATCTTGAGCGTGAGCGCGGTATTACCATTAAAGCGCAAAGTGTCACGCTGTATTATCCGGCTGATGATGGCAATACTTACCAACTGAATTTTATCGACACGCCGGGCCACGTTGACTTTACCTATGAAGTAAGCCGCTCATTAGCTGCGTGTGAAGGCGCGCTGTTGGTGGTAGATGCCGGCCAGGGCGTGGAAGCGCAAACGGTAGCGAACTGCTATACCGCGCTGGAAATGAATTTAGAAGTGCTGCCGGTACTGAATAAAATTGACCTGCCGCAGGCTGATCCGGATCGCGTATCAGAAGAAATTGAAGACATTATTGGTATTGAAGCTATAGGTGCAGTGCAATGTTCAGCCAAAACCGGGCTGGGTATTAAAGATGTGCTGGAAACCATCGTTAAGAAAATACCGCCACCGGAAGGTGAGCCGGAACAACCGACTCAGGCATTGATCATTGATTCCTGGTTTGATGCTTATCAGGGCGTGGTATCACTGGTACGGGTTAAGCACGGCAGCATTAAAGCCAAAGACAAAATTAAAGTAATGTCGACCGGCCAGAGCTACGAAGTAGACAAAGTGGGCGTATTCAGCCCTAAAGCCACCAATACCGGCGAATTAAAAACCGGTGAAGTAGGTTTTGTTATTGCCGGTATTAAAGAGATTAAAGGCGCGCCGGTAGGCGACACCTTAACCCTGGCAAAAAACAGCGCAGAAAAAGCGCTGCCGGGTTTTAAACGCATTAAGCCACAGGTTTATGCCGGTGTATTTCCGGTATCCAGCGACGATTACGAAGATTTCCGCGATGCGCTGGCTAAGTTAAGCCTGAACGACTCATCACTGTTTTATGAGCCGGAAAACTCCGGTGCATTAGGTTTTGGTTTCCGTATTGGTTTCCTTGGCATGCTGCACATGGAAATTATTCAGGAACGTTTAGAACGTGAATACGACCTGGATTTGATCACCACCGCGCCAACCGTAGTCTATGAAGTGCTGAAAAAGAACGGCGAAACGGTGATGGTGGACAACCCCAGCGCGTTGCCGGCGGTAAATGATATTGATGAAATTCGCGAGCCCATCGTAGAAGCGCATATTTTGGTGCCACAGGAATACCTCGGTAACGTTATTACCCTGTGTATCGAAAAGCGCGGCGTGCAGATGAATATGAGCTACCACGGCCGTCAGGTGGCAGTGGTGTATGAGCTGCCGATGGCGGAAGTTGTAATGGACTTCTTTGACCGGTTAAAGTCGACCAGCCGCGGTTATGCCTCACTGGATTATGCCTTTAAGCGCTTCCAAACCTCGAATATGCAGCGGGTGGATATTTTGATCAACGGTGAGCGTGTTGATGCGCTGGCCATTATCAGTCATATCGATTTTGCTCAGGGCCGCGGCCGGCAACTGGCAGACAAGTTAAAAGAGCTGATCCCGCGGCAAATGTTCGATATCGCTATTCAGGCGGCTATCGGCAACCATGTTATTGCCCGTACTACTGTTAAGCAGATGCGCAAGAACGTACTGGCAAAATGTTATGGCGGTGATATAAGCCGGAAGAAAAAACTGCTGCAAAAGCAGAAAGACGGTAAAAAGCGGATGAAGCAGGTAGGTAATGTGGAAGTACCACAGGAAGCCTTCCTTGCCATTCTGAAAGTCGGTAAATAATTAAGGGATTTTCATGGCAGGTTACTTTGCAATTTTTCTGGTGCTGTTGACACTGGCCAGTGGTTTAGTCTGGTTATTAGATGCGCTGGTGTTAGCGCCAAAACGGCAACAACGCTTAGTGTTGGCGCAAAGTTCTGCCGGCGGTGACTTACCTGCCAATGTTAGTGAACAACTGGTGAAAGAGCCGCAATTGGTGGAAACGGCGAAGTCGATTTTCCCGGTGATTGCGCTTATCACCATTTTTCGCTCCTTTATTTATGAACCGTTTCAAATTCCGTCAGGCTCAATGATGCCTACTTTACTGGTAGGCGATTTTATCCTGGTAGAAAAGTTTTCCTACGATGTGAAAGACCCGGTGTGGCGTAAAACGCTGTACAGCAATAATAAGCCGCAGCGCGGCGATGTGGCGGTATTTAAATATCCTGAGCAACCGACAGTAGATTACATCAAACGTGTTATCGGCTTACCGGGCGATCGGGTTATTTACCGCAATAAACAATTGTTTATTGAAAAAGCCTGTAACGGTGACAATGCAGCAAGCTGCGGTAAGCTGGAAATGGTGGCATTGCAGTTGAAGAACGAAGGCGAGTTTTATCAGGAGCAATACGCTCAGCGGCGCTACACTGAACAATTAGGCACAGTAGCGCATGATATTTTGCAAACGCCGGCACGGCGTGAGCATACCGAGTTTTTCTTTAAACAACACGGCACCGCCATTGATGAGTTTGTCGTGCCGGACGGCCATTATTTTGTGTTGGGTGACAATCGCGATAACAGCCGCGACGGCCGGTTCTGGGGGTTTGTACCGGAGCATAATATGGTAGGTAAAGCGGTATTTATCTGGATGAGTTTTGAATTTAATGAGGATCCAAACAGCTGGTTACCCGGCTGGATCCCGACCGGAGTGCGCTTTGACCGCCTTGGTGCTATTCACTAAACCGGCACAGCGTTCACCGTTAAGAGACAGACATGCAAAAATCGTTAAAACCACTGCAAGCCCGGTTGGGCTATCAGTTTCAACAGCAAGCCTTGCTGGAGCAAGCGCTTACCCACCGCAGTTGCAAAGGCCAGCACAATGAGCGGCTGGAGTTTCTCGGCGATGCGGTGCTGAGCTTAGTTATCGCTGAAACCCTGTATGAGCACTTCCCTAAGGCGCGTGAAGGTGATTTAACCCGCATGCGCGCGGCACTGGTAAAAGGCGTTACCCTGGCTGAAGTTGCTCAGGAGTTACAATTATCTGAACACCTGCGGCTGGGCCCAGGCGAGCTGAAAAGCGGCGGCTTTCGCCGTGAGTCTATTTTAGCCGATACAGTAGAAGCTATTTTGGGCGCCATCTATCTGGATACCGGCATGGTAGCCTGCAAGGAGCGCATTCTATTGTGGTTTGGCACCAGGCTTGAAACCATTACCCCGGGCGAGCAGAAAGACTCGAAAACCCTGTTGCAGGAATATCTGCAGGGGCTACGCTTAGCCTTACCGGTGTACGACGTTATTGCCACTGTGGGCGAAGCGCATCAGCAAACCTTCACCGTGCGTTGTACTATCGCCGGCATGACACCTTTTACCGCTACCGGCAGTTCACGCCGCAAGGCAGAGCAGGACGCCGCTCATATGGCGCTGGAAAAAATTAAGCATGACAGATAACAGCACAACACCTACCTATGCTGCGTTAGTGGCGATAGTGGGCCGGCCAAATGTGGGCAAATCCACCTTACTGAACAAACTGGTGGGGCAGAAGGTCAGTATTACCTCGAAAAAACCACAAACCACGCGCCACCGTATTGTGGGTATTGATACCCGTGATAATTATCAAACGGTGTATGTTGACACACCGGGCCTGCATATCGAAGAAAAGCGCGCCATTAACCGGCTGATGAATAAAGCCGCAGCCAGTTCTATTCTGGATGTCGAGTTTGTGTTGTTTGTGGTGGAAGGCACCCGCTGGACCGATGACGATCAGATGGTGCTTAACCGCTTAATTGCGTCGAAAAAGCCGGTGATCCTGGTGGTGAACAAGGTTGATTTATACCGCGATAAAGACACCTTACTGCCGCATTTACAATGGTTGGGTAGCCAGCTTAATTTTATTGATGTGGTGCCGTTGTCGGCGGAAACCGGCGATAACGTGGAAGCACTGCGCAACGTCGTAAAGCAGCATTTACCGCTGTGTGAGTTTTTCTTCCCGGACGATTATGTCACCGACCGCTCAATGCGCTTTATGGCCGCCGAAATAGTACGTGAAAAGCTGATGCGCTTTTTGGGCGATGAGCTGCCGTATTCGGTTACGGTAGAAATTGAACGGTTTAAATGGGAAGAGAAACACTACCATATTGCGGCGCTGGTGTTGGTCGAGCGGGAAAGTCAAAAGCGCATGGTGATCGGCAATAAGGGCGAGCGCATTAAAACCATCGCCACCGAAGCGCGTATTGATATGGCCGCCATGCTGGAGCAACCGGTATTCCTGCAGGTTTGGGTCAAGGTAAAGTCGGGCTGGGCTGATGACGAACGTGCGCTGCGCAGTTTAGGCTACGGCGACGACTAAGGCGGCCTATGCACGCTGAGCTTTGGCCGGGGTATATTCTGCACAGCCGGCAGCTGGGTGAAGACAAGCTGATTTTGCAGCTGTTATTGCCTGAGCTGGGGCGATTATCGGCAGTGGTACGCAAACGCCAGGGCAAGCAACGTTTGGCGCTGCAGCCGTTTCAGCTGTTTAGCTTGCAGCTAACCGGGCGTAATGAGCTGAAAACAGTAAAAAGTATTGATGAAGCGGCACCGGCTTTTATGTTCAGTGGCAAGGTGCTGTACAGCGGTATGTATTTAAACGAGCTGGTATGCCGGTTGTGGCCGGATAATCTGGCCGCAGAGCAGTTATTTGCCTTATATCAACACAGCCTGCAGCAGCTAAGCCAGGTGCAGCAGGGCAGTGCAGAGCTGGAGCCCTGTTTACGCGAATTTGAATTTGCGCTGTTAACGGAGCTTGGCCAACCGATAGATTGGCAACAGGATGCGCTTGGCAATGCTATTAACAGCAACAGTTGCTATCAGTGGCAAAGTGAGCAGGGTTTTGTACCTGCTGAGCGTGGATACCGCGGTGCACAGCTGCTGCAAATTGGTCTGGGCCAGTGGCACAATGCTGAGGCCAAACGCTGCGCCAAGCAACTCAGTCGTCAGCTGCTGGCGCCGCTGCTGGGTACTAAGCCGTTGGCCAGCCGCGCGTTATTTGCATCAGGTTAATATTCATTTTTTGTTGTCCGGAGTCAGGCATGCATAATCCTATTTTTCTCGGCGTTAATATTGATCACGTAGCTACGCTGCGCCAGGCGCGGGGTACTTATTACCCTGAACCGGTGCATGCTGCTCTAATGGCCGAGCAGGCCGGCGCTGACGGTATTACCGTGCACTTACGCGAAGACCGCCGGCATATTATTGACCGCGATGTATTTGTGCTGCGCCAGACCATTGCCACGCGGCTGAATTTTGAAATGGCAGTTACCGACGAAATGCTGGCTATAGCCACTGAGTTAAAACCGCATTTTGCCTGCTTTGTGCCGGAAAAACGCCATGAGCTGACCACTGAGGGCGGACTGGAAGTGGCGGGACAATTACACCGTATTACCGATGCGGTAACGCAGATGCGTGAGCAAAACATTCTGGTATCACTGTTTATTGATGCCGACAAACAACAAATTGAAGCTGCCGCCCGGGCCGGTGCGCCCTACATCGAGATCCATACCGGTAAATACGCGGAAAGCAAAGATGCTGCTGTGCAGGCGGCTGAGCTTAACCGTATTCGCCAGGCCGCTGAATTTGCCGCATCGCTGGGCTTAATTGTTAATGCCGGCCATGGTTTGCATTATCACAATGTGCAACCAATAGCGGCGATACCACAGATGTATGAGCTGAATATCGGCCATGCCATCGTGGCGCGTGCAGTGTTCAGCGGTTTAGATGCTGCCGTGCGTGAGATGAAGCGTTTAATGGTAGAGGCACGCAGCTAAATGGCCATTGTAGGTCTTGGCACTGATATTGTTGAAATTGCCCGCATTGAGCAAAGCCTGGCACGTACTCCGGCGTTGTTAAAAAGGGTGCTTACAGCTGCCGAGCAAGCGATTTATCAAAGCCATGCGGAAAAACAACCTGCCATTGCCGCGCGCTATTTTGCCAAGCGTTTCGCTGCCAAAGAAGCCGCAGCCAAAGCGCTGGGTACCGGTATTGGCCGCGGCGTATCGTTTCAGCATATCAGTGTCAGTAATAATGCGGTGGGAGCGCCGCAGCTGGCGCTGACCGACTATGCGGCAGAGTTGGCGGCTACGATGGGGGTAAACCATATCTGGTTGTCTATCAGCGACGAGCAAGCTTATGCCGCAGCTACCGTGATCCTCGAACGGCAATAAATCCGGCCAGGCTTCAGCCGCTTACCATTTCGGCCACTGCTGGCTTTCCTGCCACAGCGCCTGTAACACATCATCCAGTTCCAGTAGCTCGGGTTCCAACTGCGCCGGTGTTTTGCCTTGTTTCAGTTGGGTTTCCAGCAGTTCAGCCAGATGTTTCAGCGCCGGCACCCCGGTATAGCAACAGGCACCGTGTAGCTTATGGATCTGTTGCAGCAACTCTTCGTTGTCATGTGTTACCAGCGCTTGCTGAATGGCTGCGCGGGTTGTGGTAATGCCGGCCACCAGCATTTGCAGCATTTCAGTCATCAGGTTGCATTTACCACCGGCTCTTTCCATCGCCAGCGGCCAATCTACCAGTTTGCTGGCCGGCCAGTTATTGCTAAGGCCCTGTAATTTTCCGGCCGGGCAAAACTCCTGCAAGCTGCAATGCAGCATTTTTTCGTCCAGCGGTTTACTTAAAAACTCATTAAAACCCAGGGTTAATAAGCGGGCGCGTTCGCCGTCTACCGCGTGGGCTGTAACAGCAACAATCGGCGTATGTTCGTTTAACGAACTTTGCCGAATGCGTTGGCACGCTGTTACGCCGTCCATCACCGGCATATTAATATCCATAAAAATAATATCGTAGGCGTGTTGTGTGGCTTTATGCCAGGCTTCTGCCCCGTCGCGGGCTGAATCTATATGCTCAACATACTCGGCCAGCAAGGTATTAATCAGCTTCAGATTGGCGTCGTTGTCATCTACCGTCAGCACTTTCAGGCTGGCGTTTTTAGGCGGGCTGCTTTGTTCTGCTATCTGCTGTTGCTGCACATAAGGTTGCGCCAGGGTGGTGGCCAGTTTGCGCCAATGCGGCGGTTTGGACAGGCAGGCATCGGCGCCGCTGCCCAGCAGAGTTTCACGCAGATGCGGCGATAAGGTATTAACCAGCAGACAGGTGTAGTTACAGTGTTGCTTTACCTGGCGGATTAATGCGGTTACCTGATTAACCTGGTTAATGGCAATGGTGCGGCCTATCAGGCCGATGTCATAGTGTTGCTGGTGCGCCAATGCTTGTTGCAACTGACCTTTGGTTGCGCAGGCGGTAACCTGCATGCCCCAGCTATGCAATAAGCTTAACGTGGCTTCGCGCGAATGTTGTTGTGGCTCAAAATACAGAATTTGTTTATTTTCAATCAGTTCCAGCGGCAGGCTGTCGGCGACCGATAACTGATGACGCTGGCATTTAATGGTAAACCAGAACGTAGAGCCCTCTGCCGGTTTACTCTCAAAGCCGATATTACCGCCCATGGCCTGCACCAGGCGTTGTGAGATCATCAGCCCCAGGCCTGAGCCGGATTGATGGCTGCGTTGCTCGTTGGTGCTAAAGCCCTGAAACAGCATAAGCTGCTGCTCTTCATTGATACCGCGGCCGGTGTCCTGCACTGAACAATGTAAGATAAGCTGATCTTCGTTCAGCAAGCTGGCTGATACACGGATAACAATACTGCCGTGATCGGTAAATTTAATGGCATTGCCGGCAATATTCATCAGCACCTGCGCAAACCTGGCCGGGTCGGCAATTAAATCATCCGGACAACCCGGGTCGACCAGCAGCACCAGCTCCAAATGCTTATCAAAGGCATTAGCCGCCAGCAGTTCAGTGGCGTCGTTGAGTAAATCGCGCAGCGAGAACGGTTCGGGGTTTATCGATAAGCGGCCTTCTTCCAACCGGGAGAAATCCAGCACATCATTTACCAGATGCAGTAAGCTGTTGGCTGACTTTTGAATAGTCGTTAGGTAGTCATGCTGGCTGCTGGACAGCCGGGTTTTCAGCAGTTGCCGCGTAAAGCCGATAACACCGTTTAACGGCGTGCGCAGCTCATGGCTCATTTTGGCTAAAAATTCGGATTTTTGCCGGTTTTCTTCCAGCGCTTTGCGTCTGGCAAAATCGAGCTGAATATTATGGACTTCCAATTGCTCCATGCTCTGCTGTAAGTCACTGGTTACCTGTTCAATCTGCTGCTGCACTTCCTGCTCATGATGTGCCAGGTGCTCACCCAGCCGGTTTAAATCCTGTTGCAATGCAGCCAGCTCCCGCACTATGCCGGGTACGCCGGCGGTGGGCGTTTGACCGCTTAACAACTGCGCCAACTGATATTGCATGCCGGCCAGTGGCCGGTGCAACCGGCGCAGTAAATACAAGGTAGGCAATATCACGGCCAGCAGGCAGGCCAGTACCAGCAAGGCAATATGTAACAACAATGTTTGTTGCTGCAGCCGCAGCTGTGCTTTGGGCAGTTGTAACAGCAGATAGCCGTTGCTGTTGGCTGTATTGCCGCTAACCGCGACCTGGCTACTGAGCAAAGGCTGATATACCAAAGCAGTATCGCTGCCGGCAATCATTAAACCGGTAGCAGGCAATGTGGTTGGGTCTTGCAGCGACAGTGCAACAGAAAATTGCTGCGGGTTACTGCTTAGTACGGCCTCGTTTTGCGCGTTAAACAAGGTAATATTGCTCAGCAAAGGGGAATTCAGCCGGTGTGCACTGTCGAGCAGTTGCTGTAGCGCCGCATAATTTTGCCGGCTGAGTAAGTCGTCGGCACTGATGGCTAGCGGCAGCGCAATATGCTGCGCCCGCTCTGTTAAAGAAAGTGCTAACTCCTGATAGCGAACATAGCTAAAATAGCCGGCGCAGAATACACTTACCAGCAGCGCCGGTAGCAGGCTGCAGAGTAATAACCACGAACGCAAACCAATTTTTGTCATTGATAAAGGCAAAGAAGTCGTAAATGTTGTACTGATAATGACATATCAGGCCGCACTTGCCTACAACCCGATAGAGAGCCCATGCTTAACCTATACAAAGCCAAACCTAAAACCAGTTTAACCGGTAAAACACTGACGTTCAGCATCGACAGCAGTGACTATGAGGTGCATGGCATCGGTAAACATGAGCAAAAAATTGCTTTTATCAACGGCGCGCTGCCGGGTGAAAAGGTACAGGCAAAAGTGCTGGAAGATAAAGCCGGTTATATTAAAGCCGACAGCGTTAAAGTGCTGCAGGCTTCGCCTTTACGTATCGCACCGCCTTGTGTTTATGCGAAACAATGTGGTGGTTGCCGGTTGCAGCATTTGAGTGTCGAAAACCAGCGTGAGCTAAAGCAGCAGGGGATCAGTAAGCTGATTTGTCACCAAACCGGACTAACGTCATTGCCGTGGCAGCCGATGCTGAGCGCAACCGACAGCGGTTATCGCCGTCGCGCCCGTATCGGTATTTGGTACGATAAAAAGCAGCGCCGCTTTAGTGTGGGGTTCCGTCAACATGGCGATAAACACATTATCGCTGTGGATAGCTGCATGGTGTTGTCGCCGCTGTTAGCACCGGTGTTCGACGCATTAAACCAGGCCTTAGTGCAACTGCAAGACCCTACTGCGGTAACCCATGCGGAAGTGCTGGAAGCCGGTGGCACTGCCTTTGTTATAGTGCGGCATGTTAAAGCATTGACGCCGGCTGAGCAGCAGCATTTTGTTGCCGCCTGGCCGCAAGCAGTTTGGTTGGGCGAGGCTGACTCCGGCCAATTTAGTTACTGGAATACCGTAGTAACACCGCAATACCACTTGCAACAGCAAAACCTGACATTACAATTTTCGCCGGATGACTTTATTCAGGTAAACGCCGCAATAAACCAGCAAATGGTAACGCAGGCACTGGATTGGCTGCAGCCCGGTAGCAATGATACCGTGCTGGATTTGTACGCCGGCATTGGTAATTTTACTCTGGCGTTGGCGCAGCGCGCTAAAACGGTGCGGGCGCTGGAAGGTGTGGCTAAAATGGTGCATCAACTGGCAACCAATGCTAAGTTAAACGGTCTTAGCAACGTGGAAGCATATCAGGCAGACTTACATCTGGCCTGGCCGAAAGAGCGCTGGAACAAAGCAGAGTACAGTAAGGTGTTGCTGGATCCGGCACGTGCCGGTGCTCAAGGCGCGGTAGAGCAAATTGCCAGGCTAAAACCGGCACAGATATTGTACGTGTCGTGCAATGCCGCCACCTTCGCCCGCGATGCCAAAGTATTGCTGCAAAGTGGCTACAATCTGGAAAAAATCGGCGGCGTTGATATGTTTGCTCATACCAGTCATCTGGAATTAATGGCGTTGTTCAGCCGGTCGTAAAAGTAGAGGGAACAGCACATGGTAAGGGTTCGCCAGTCGCACAGCACTGACTACAACAGTGGTGAAACGCTGGAATGGTTATGCTCACTGGGGCTGACTGAGAAAAAAATCAGCAGTTTAATGGCAGCAGCAGAGTGGCTGAAACAGCATCAACTGGTAGAGCCGGAGCCTGCCGTGCGCACCGGTTGGGAAATGGTCGAGATACTTGCCGATCTGCGTATGGACAGTGATTCACTGTTGGCAGCATTGTTTTTCCCGCAATTAGAAGCCGGGCTGCTTAGTCTGGAGCAATTAGAGCCGGCGTTCCCGGCCAATGTGCTGGTGATGCTGCGCGCTGTGCAGCAAATGGAAGCCATCCGTACTATTCCTACCGGGCCAAATCAAAGTGTTAACCCGCAGCAAGCCGATAATTTGCGCCGTATGCTGCTGGCTATGGTAGAAGATGTGCGCGCGGTGGTGATTAAACTGGCAGCGCAAATTTGCTACCTGCGTGAAGTGAAAAACGCGGATGAAGAAACCCGGGTACTGGCAGCCAAAGAAACCAACGCTATTTTTGCGCCGCTGGCTAACCGTCTCGGTATCGGTCAGTTGAAATGGGAACTGGAAGACTTAGCCTTTCGCTACCTGCACCCGCAATTATATAAACAAATTGCCGGTTTACTGGAAGAGCGCCGGCTGGACCGTGAGCAGTATATGCAGGATTTTGTCGCCTCGGTGCGGCAAAAAATGGCAGATGCCAATTTGGCCGTAGAGGTATACGGCCGGCCCAAGCATATTTTCAGTATCTGGAAAAAAATGCAGAAAAAGCAGCTGGCATTTGATCAGCTGTACGATATTCGTGCGGTACGCATTATCACCGAGCGGGTACAGGATTGTTATGGCGCCTTAGGTATAGTGCACACCGGCTGGCGCCATTTGCCAAAAGAGTTTGATGATTACATCGCCACGCCAAAGCAAAACGGCTATCAGTCTATTCATACCGTGGTGCTTGGGCCGCAGGGCCGGCCGGTGGAGATCCAGATCCGCACACGCCAGATGCATGAAGACTCCGAGCTTGGTGTTGCGGCACACTGGCGTTACAAAGAAGGTGCAGCAAATGCTAAAGACGGCGCCAACGATGAAAAAATAGGCTGGTTGCGTAAGTTACTGCAATGGCAGGAAGATGTGGTCGACAGCAGTGATTTAGCCGAAGAGCTGCGCAACCAGGTGATTGAAGATCGCGTTTACGTCTTTACCCCCAAAGGTGACATCGTCGATTTACCGATGGGCTCCACGCCGCTGGATTTTGCCTATTATGTGCACTCCAACGTAGGCCATCGCTGCATTGGTGCCAAGGTATCCGGCCGTATAGTGCCCTTTACTTATCAGATGAAAACCGGCGATCAGGTAGAAATTCTGACCGGGCGTGAACCTAACCCCAGCCGTGACTGGTTAAACCCGCATTTGGGCTACTTAAAATCCAGCCGTGCCCGGTCTAAAGTACAGTATTGGTTTCGCCTGCAAGACCGTGACAAAAACCTTGCGGCCGGCAAAGAGTTGCTTGATACCGAACTGACACGACTAAACCTGGTGATGGAATACCCGGCCAAAGTGCTGACGCGGTTTAACGTAAACAGCATGGATGAGCTGTTGGTGGGCATTGGTGGCGGCGAAATTAAAGTGACCCAGGTGGTGCACTTTATTCAAAGCCAATATGTAAAAGAAGAGCCGGAAATTGACCCGCGCCTGATTACCAAACCACTGCCGGCCAGCAAAGCGAAAAGCGATGTGGTGGTGCAGGGCGTAGGCAACTTGTTAACCCATATGGCCGGATGCTGCCATCCGCTGCCGGGCGATGCCATTATCGGCTACATTACTCAGGGCCGCGGTATTGCTATTCACCGTGATGACTGCGATCAATTCAAAACGCTGCAGGACAGCCACCCCGAACGGGTGGTAGATGCCACCTGGGGCGATAAATACGCCTCCGGCTATGAGGTCGATATCCGTATTGTGGCGCACGATCGCAATGGCTTATTGCGCGACATCACCAGTATTTTGGCGAACGAAAAAGCCAACGTCACCAAAATGAGCAGCAGCTCGGATATTAAAGCGCAAACGGCGGTAATTAATATGACGATGGAGCTGTATAACCTTGATTCACTTAATAAGTTATTAAGTAAAATCAGTCAGATAGATGATGTGGTAGAGGCCAAGCGCTTTCATCATTAATCTGTAGCCGCCAAAAACAGAAAGGGAGCAGTGTGTCAGATAATATTACCCGGCTGTTAAACATTATGAGCCGCTTGCGCGACCCGCAAAGCGGCTGCCCGTGGGATTTAAAACAAAGCTACGCCACTATAGTGCCGTACACGCTGGAAGAGGCCTACGAAGTGGCTGACGCCATAGCGCGTGAGAGCTTTGACGAGTTAAAAGACGAGCTGGGTGATTTACTGTTTCAGGTGGTGTTTTACGCCCAACTTGCCAAAGAAGATGGCCGCTTTGAGTTTGATGATTGCGTCGCGGCTATTTGCGACAAGTTAGAGCGGCGCCACCCGCATATTTTCAGCGATGTGACGGCAGAAGACGCTGACACTGTACTTAGAAACTGGGAAGCACTGAAAAGCGCGGAGCGTAAAGACAGTGGCCTGCACAGTGTGTTGGATAATATTCCGCAGGCCATGCCGGCACTAAGCCGGGCCTGTAAGCTGCAAAAACGCTGCGCCAATGTCGGTTTTGACTGGCCAACAGTAGAGGGCTGCTGGGATAAGGTAAAAGAAGAAATTATTGAAGTAGAGCAAACTGCAGCCGGTAGCCCGGAGTTGGCTGAGGAGCTGGGTGATTTAATGTTTGCCCTGGTTAACGTAGTGCGTAAACATAAACTTGACCCGGAAGCGGTGCTACGCGCTGCCAACAGTAAATTTGAGCGCCGCTTTCGCGGCGTAGAACAAGCGTTGGCCTTGCAGGGCAAGAGCCCGCAGCAATCTAATCTGGATGAAATGGAAGCGTTGTGGCAGCAGGTAAAGAAACAAACACAGTAAAAGGGCGCAGCTGATAGCGTAATGCGGCGCCCTGTTTTGCTTAAGAATTAACTGACTTCGTCCGGCTCAACAAATTCGGCGTTGCCCGCCCGGACATGTTTATCGCGTAACTTACCCACTACTGAGCTTAGCTTGCGCTGTATTTTGTCGGCGGCGCCGGTAATGGCCTGGCCAACAGTGGCGGCATGCTCTGTTATTGCTACCGGGTCTAAGCCTTCAAAGCGGGCCTCTAACAAGCAGCGTTTGTCGTTGCCATCGTTTTTCTGCTGGCCATTTTCGTCACTTAAATGCACTTCAATCCTGGTCAGGTGATCGGCAAAACGGCTGAGTTTAGTTTGCAGTGTGTCGCGGATAAATTCAGCTAAACGCTCGTCTGATTGGATATGACGGTCTGTGTGAACTTGAATTTGCATAGGCTACTCCTGTGATTGACTAAATAGCGGGTTAAGCTTAATTAACAGACCCCGCCGGCGTCGAATGGTTTCCATCTGCTATTACTAATCTTGAGGCGCCAAGCATTATAGTCAAGGCTGCAGCGGTAAAATAACCGTGCGGCTGACAATCGCATATAAATCACATTAGCCTGCAGCTTTACGTTGAGTGGCGCAGCACGCTTTGCTATACTTTCCTCCCGTCCTGATACCAATTCTTGAACAACCGTTGTACCCCAGTGTTTGCGCACCGGGCGCTTGGTGTTTTTCAGATTTGGTATTCATCTATTGATTAACATTGTCTCAGGGGTCTCATGACTACAAGATATATCTTTGTGACGGGTGGCGTGGTTTCCTCCTTAGGTAAAGGCATTGCTGCAGCATCACTGGCAGCTATTTTGGAAGCGCGTGGCCTGAAAGTCACCATCCTTAAACTTGACCCCTACATTAACGTTGACCCGGGCACCATGAGCCCTATTCAGCACGGCGAAGTATTTGTTACTGAAGACGGTGCTGAAACTGACCTTGACCTTGGCCATTACGAGCGTTTTATCCGCACTAAAATGACCAAACGTAATAACTTTACTCAGGGCCGTATTTACGCCGACGTGTTGCGCCGTGAGCGCCGTGGCGATTATTTGGGCGCTACTATTCAGGTTATTCCGCACATTACCAACGAAATTAAAAGCCGTGTCGTCGCCGGCGCCGAAGGCTACGATATTGCTATCGTTGAAATTGGCGGTACTGTTGGTGATATTGAGTCGCTGCCGTTTTTAGAAGCTATTCGCCAGTTAGGTACCGAAGTGGGCCGCGAGCGCACATTGTATATGCACCTGACGCTGGTGCCGTACTTAGGCACTGCCGGTGAAATTAAAACCAAGCCAACCCAGCATTCGGTAAAAGAGCTGCGCTCTATCGGTATTCAGCCGGATATTCTGGTGTGTCGCTCAGACCGTGCTATTCCGTCCAACGAGCGCGCCAAAATAGCGCTGTTTACCAATGTGGAAGAAAAAGCGGTTATTTCGTTAAAAGACGTATCAAGTATTTACCAAATTCCGGCGCTGTTAAAATCACAAGGGCTGGACGATTTAGTCTGCCGCCGTTTCTATATTGAAGCGCCGGAAGCCGACCTGGTTGAGTGGGAACAAGTGCTGTACCAGGAGTCGAACCCTACCGGCGAAATTACCATTGGTATGGTGGGTAAGTACGTTGAACTGCCTGATGCGTATAAATCGGTAAACGAAGCGCTGGGCCATGCCGGGCTGAAAAACCGTGTTAGCGTGCATATTAAATACATCGACTCACAAGATGTTGAGAGTAAAGGCGTTGGCATTTTAGCCGGGCTGGACGGTATTTTAGTACCGGGCGGCTTTGGTGAGCGCGGCGTTGAAGGGAAAATTCTGGCGGCGCAGTATGCCCGCGAGCACAAAGTGCCGTATCTGGGTATCTGTTTAGGTATGCAAGTGGCACTGATTGAATTTGCCCGTAATGTGGTAGGCATGAGCCATGCACATTCCACCGAATTTAACAAAGATACACCTTACCCGGTAGTGGGTTTAATTACCGAATGGCGCGATGCCGACGGCTCAGTGGAAACCCGTTCAGACAAGTCTGATTTGGGCGGTACTATGCGTCTTGGCAGCCAGAACTGTAACCTTGTTGCTAATACCAAAGCCCGTGAAATTTATGGCAAAGCAGTTATTCAGGAGCGGCATCGTCACCGCTACGAAGTGAATAACAACTTACGGCCACAATTAGAAGAGGCAGGATTAGTGGTGTCGGGTTTGTCGGCCGACAATCAGCTGGTAGAGATGATAGAAATACCGTCGCACCCGTTTTTTGTTGCCGGGCAATTTCACCCGGAATTTAATTCGACGCCGCGTGATGGTCATCCGCTGTTTCAGGCCTTTGTCGCAGCCGCGTACAAAGTGCAGAAGCAGCAACGCGTATAACTTGTGCTAAGCCGTGTCACCTCGCACGGCTTTTTCGTTTTAACAGGGAAACTTAACATGTCTGAAATCGTAAAAATTATCGCCCGCGAAATTATGGATTCACGCGGCAACCCAACAGTAGAAGCTGATGTGTACTTAGCCAGTGGTGCCATGGGCCGTGGTTGTGCGCCGTCCGGTGCCTCTACCGGTTCACGCGAAGCGTTAGAGCTGCGTGACGGCGACAAAAGCCGGTACCTGGGTAAAGGTGTAACCAAGGCGGTTGCCAATATTGATGGCCCTATTCAGGCAGCATTAAAAGGCAAGAGCGCCTATAACCAGGCTGAAATCGACCAGATCATGATCGACTTAGACGGCACTGATATGAAAACCAAGCTGGGCGCCAATGCGATTCTGGCCGTGTCATTAGCGGTAGCCCGCGCCGCTGCTGCCGATAAAAAAATCCCGTTGTATCAGCATATTGCTGATTTAAACGGTACCTCTGGTGTGTATAGCATGCCGGTGCCGATGATGAATATTATTAACGGTGGCGAGCACGCCGATAATAACGTGGATATTCAGGAGTTTATGGTACAGCCGGTTGGCGCCAAAACTTTCGCTGAAGCACTGCGCATGGGCGCCGAGATTTTCCACAGCCTGAAAAAAGAGCTGCAAAAGCGCGGTTTAAATACGGCGGTGGGTGATGAAGGCGGTTTTGCACCAGATTTAAAATCAAACGAAGAAGCACTGTCTGTTATCGTTGAAGCAGTAAAAGCGGCCGGTTACCAGATGGAGAAAGACATCACACTGGCGCTGGATTGTGCAGCTTCTGAGTTTTACAAAGACGGTAAGTACGTATTAAGCGGCGAGAACAAGAGCTTTGATTCTTACGGCTTTAACGATTATTTAGCCGGTTTAAGCCAGCGTTACCCTATAGTGTCTATCGAAGATGGTTTGGATGAAAGCGACTGGGATGGTTGGAAAGACTTAACCAACAAAATTGGTAATAAAGTGCAGCTGGTAGGTGATGATTTATTTGTTACCAACACCAAAATTTTAACCCGTGGTATTGAGCAGGGCATTGGTAACTCTATCCTGATCAAGTTTAACCAGATTGGTTCGTTAACCGAAACCCTGGCGGCGATTAAAATGGCGAAAGACGCCGGCTTCACGGCGGTTATTTCACACCGCAGTGGCGAAACTGAAGATGCCTTTATTGCTGATTTAGCCGTGGGCACTGCTGCCGGCCAGATTAAAACCGGCTCACTGTGCCGCTCGGATCGCGTATCTAAATACAACCAGTTACTGCGTATCGAGCAGGAACTGGGCAGCAAAGCGCCATACAAAGGCCGCAGCGAAATTAAAGGCCAGTAACTACAGCTCAGTAAGTACTGACTGTCGCTATATGTCTGACAGAAACAACAAAGCCACCTTAGGGTGGCTTTGTTGTTTCTGTGACTTCGTTTCTATGGCTGTTGCCAATAACCCGGCTGCTGGCGATGGTGTGCAACAGCAAATATCACTATTTCACCAGGGTATTCTTTGTAGATGACTGAGTATGGAAACGTTTTGACGATAACACGACGAAAGTTGGCGGGTAATTGATAACCGGCGTCAGGAAATTGGTTTAGTATAGATACAGCGGTAAATACAGCCTGATAAAAGCGGCTGCCAAGGTTGTCTGCTTGTTCTGAGTAGAACGCTATTCCTGCTAATAATTCAGCCTCTGCAGACGCCATGAAACGTACCGGTTTCACTTAAGCTGTTTTCTCGCGTTGGCAAAAACAGTATCTGCATCAATTAACGTCGCCTCGCCGTTCAGATACTGAGCTTCACGCTCCGCTACTTCATGCAGCCATTTCGCTTCTATAGCTGCATCTGCAGGTGGCGCTAATGCTGCAAGCAAGGTATTTACTAACCTGGCTTGCTCTTCTTTACTGAGTAGCTGTGCTTGTTTTTCCACATCAATATAAGAGGTTGTCATATCTCACCGCGCTTTGTTGCAATATACCCAGCTAACTTTAGCAAAGATGCAGTGCTGCAGCTATGTCATATTTCAGTCACACAATCCCCGTACGATAACGACCTGTCAGGATGGCTGTTGGTAACGGGTGGGATAGGACTGTATTAATAGGCATTAAAATGAGTGGCTGTCTTGGGATTAAGTGATTTTCATCGTACCGAGCTTGAGCGCATCCTGGCGCATAAACTGCTTACTCCGTTGTTTCAACCCTTAGTGGCCCTTAGTGACGGCAGCGTTTGGGGTTATGAAGCGCTGATCCGCGGGCCGTCCGACAGTGCGCTGCACTCGCCCATTCTGCTGTTTAAAACCGCCCAGGCGTTTGATTTACTTGAACAGCTGGAATTGCTGTGCCGGCAAATCAGCATTAATGCGTTTGCCGCCGCCGGGGTTGATGGCTTACTGTTTCTTAACGTTAATCCGTTATTGTTGCTTACCTCTGATCATCCGTCCGGTTTGACAAAGAAATATATTCAGCAAGCAGGGCTGGAGCCGGATCGCATCGTTATTGAGCTGTCTGAGCAGTTTCAGGTAGAGGACACCGGGCTGTTTATCAGTGCAGTAAAGCACTACCGTGATTTTGGTTTTAAAATTGCCATTGACGATTTAGGCAGTGGCTTTTCCGGCTTAAAGCTGTGGTCGGAGCTACAGCCGGATATCGTTAAAATAGATCGCTATTTTATTGATCAACTGCATCTGGATCCGATTAAAAAAGCCTTTGTAAAAAACATTATTGAGCTGGCGAAAAATACGCAGTCGGTCATCGTGGCCGAGGGTATCGAAACCAGCGAAGAGCTGCTCACCTGCAAAGAATTAGGTGCCGATTTTGGCCAGGGCTATTTATTGGGCCGGCCCGACGCCCGGGTGAAATACGATGCATTGCAATTGGCGCAATTGCTGCGCACTGATACTAAAGGCCCGGCGCTGAACGACGCACTGGAAACGGTGATCAGCCGAACAGCTGCGGTGGCAGATAACACTCCGGCGCAGCAGGTGGCAGACTTGTTTCGGGCTGACAAAAACCTACCCTGCGTCGCTGTGGTTAACCGTGACAACTTGCCGGTGGGTATTGTTAGCCGCAGTATGATTAACGAGCGCTTCTCGCATCAGTTTGGCCGTGCGTTGTATGAGAAAAAGCCGGTAAAACATTGTATGGAACAGGCGCCGCTGATTGTCGATAAGCAATTATCGCTGGATAAGGTCAGCGCTATTTTAACTGCGGAAACTGACGAAGAAGCCGGCTTGTTTTTTATTGTTACCGATAAAGGTAAATACTATGGCATCGGTTCGGTGCGCAAAGTGCTGAAACAGCTCAGCGAGAATAAGATCCAACTGGCACGCTACGCTAACCCGTTGACACTACTGCCGGGGAATGTGCCGATTAATACCCGCATCGACCAACTGCTGAAACATAATCTGGCCTTTACCGTGGCCTATATTGATATCGACAACTTTAAGCCTTACAACGACCAATATGGTTACAGCAAAGGTGATTTAGTGATAGAGCTGTTAGCACAAATTATTCAGTCCGCCGTTGACCCGACACAGGACTTTGTCGGCCATATTGGCGGCGATGATTTTATTGTGTTGTTTGCCGCAGGCAGGCCGCAAGATGTGGCAGAGCGCATAGTGGCGGAGTTTGATCAGCGTGTACGGCACTATTATCTGGCGCAGCATCTGGCAGACAATGGTTTTAGTGCCAAAGACCGACTTGGCGCAGAGTCATTCTATCCGCTGTTGAGTCTTTCTGTTGGCCTGGCGCAGCCGGATCCGGCATTGTGCACCAGCCATCATGATGTGTCCGCGCTGGCCTCTGCTGCCAAGCTACAGGCGAAGAAGTTGCAAGGCTCAGCTATTTTCAGCAATAAACGGCGCGCACCGGATACAACAACGCCACTGTATGGCTTATCAGCTCAGGCTGATTTGGCTTAAGTGACTTTGCAGGTGCAGGTAATGCGCTTTAAAGTAATCAATTTTATTCAGCTCCCCAAAAGCAAAGTGCGGCTCCAGCCGGTCCTGCCAGGCAATAAATTGCTCCAGCACATACACCAGCTCGGCTTGTGCCACACTGTTGGGGACCTCTTTTACTAACTCAGGCGCACCCGGAATAGCCTCATCCAGCGGGTGGTGCATACTGCCTTTGGCGACAAAGGTATTAAAAGCGGCTTTGCCGGCCGTGAGTTGAAACAGCGCCGGTTTAGCCTGCGGATAGCCGGTCATGGAGTAGCGGATACTTTGGGCGCAGTGCTGAAAAATTTCGCTGACATTCCAGCTGCCGCTGCTGCTGAGTTTATCTGCCGGCAGGGCTTTTATCTCACGCAACATTTGCCCCAAAGGGTAATGGCGTAAGGTCGCAACACTTTTAATACCTAGTACCAATACGACAGGTGTGCAAAGCGCACCAATGATAAACTGTCTGCGATTCATGATAAGCCCGCTGTTTAATCCTTGTTGTTATATACGGCTACTTTAGCAGTTAAACGCCGCTTGTAGTTGAGTTTTGCACTTTTATCAAGCTAATCAAAGAAATAATTGCCGAAAAAACCGGCACATGTTAGATTCGTGCAACTTTTATGACACAGGGATGTAGGGCGAAATGCAAAGGAATGTGTTACTGACAGATGCCGAACGCGGCTATTTTGCTGAGCTGTTCGATGAAGATATTCAGCTTGCCCCTGCGCAGCAGGATGGTCTGAACCATATGATTTCGGTTACCACCGAAGTACCGCAGTTAATTGCTTCTTTATTGGGCAAAGCTACCTTTACCTTATTGGCCGAAGTGGGTAATTACAAACTGTGGTTTCCGCTGGAAATGTCATTAGATGAATTTGGCCAGCCCAGCCCCGTACTGGGTATTCCGGAAGTGTTGGAATATTGTGGCGCCGAGCGCAGTTGGCGCTTGCAAGCTGAGCCTGAGCTGTGCCTCAACGATACGCAGTACGCCGGTAAAGTAAAGGTGTTGTCGCTGTCCAGTAGCGGTATGGCGCTGCTGCCCGATAACGTGCACACCGCAGAGCAACTGATGCAAACTAACGAGCTAACGCTGAGCCTGCCCGATGGCCAGTTACTGCGGCTGGGTATTGAACCGGTGCGGCGTGAGAATAATATTCTTGCAACCCGTATCAGCGCCTGTAAGCAAAATCGTGATACCTTACGCCGTTACCTGTTTCAGCGCCACCGGCAACGTCATCCGGCGTTGTATCAGGGTTTAAGCTGAAAAAACAGCCGCTAAACCAGGGGTTTCGCTTTGCAAACGCCCCCTGATTGGCTAACATCTGCCCATGATCGATGCAAGCCTTAACCAACCCCATTTCTGGCAGGTGTCCGGAGATAATCAAACTTATACTGAGCTTTGCAATGCTTTGTATGAGCGTGAGCTGTTACGCCTGTCACAACTGAGTAGCGAACAACTGCTGCGCTTACCTAATCGCTTAGCCAGTTTACCGTTTTATATCCGGCGTGCGGCGGCCAATATTTTACAGCAAAGCAGTGAACTGCAATTGGATAGCCAAAATGCGTCCTGGTATCATAAACAGGCTGCTACGTGCCCGGCGCGTAAACAGCAGGCGGATCCGATAGAGGCGTTTTATCGCAAGTATGCCAGGCCTGGCCTTATTGTACCGGTATATATAACGCAACTGACGCAGGAGCGCATAGTGCTGGACAGTGTCGATGAGGTTGATGCTGAGGGGATGCGTTTACATTGCAATGAACACGGCTGGTTTGCTTTTGCCGGTACACCCCTGGCACAACAAAACAGCGACAAATTCTTATTAAAACCGGCCAAAGCGATACTGAGCGCTGCGTGCTGTGGCCATCAATGGCTAAACGGTAATAAAACACCACCACGGCTGCTTAGCCTGCGCGAGCTGCTGTTAGCCAGTCGGCTGAATTGGCAAAATTTTGCCAAACCTTTACCGGCCTTATTACCCTGATGCTGTTATTCCTGCTTTGCAATCAGCCTCTCAGGCTTCATAATAACCGCACTGTATTTAACGAAGCTGTGTTATGCGAATACTCACTGTACTGCTGATAGTCGTGCTGGGCTTGCTGCAATACCGGTTATGGTTTGGGCAACACAGCATTGCCGACTATTTTCGTCTGCAAGAAGAACTTAACATACAAGCAACCAGTAATCTGGAGCTGGAAAAACGCAACCGTTTACTCAGGGCTGATGTGAAAGATTTACAGCAGGGTATTGAAGCTATTGAAGAGCGTGCCCGTAATGAACTGGGGTTGATTAAACAAGACGAGGTATTTTTCCGCTTGTTTAGCCAGAACCCGGCCGCAGGCCAAACTGATGACTAACGACAGCGTTACAGCTATTGCTGCAGTAATGCCGGCTGCCGGTATCGGCTCACGGATGCAGGCGAAGCTGCCGAAACAATATTTGCAACTGCATGGCAAAACAATTTTAGAGCACAGTGTTGCAAGGCTGCAGGCTGTACCGGCAATTAGCCGCATTTGGTTGGCACTGGCCGCCGATGATCCTTACTTTGCCGGCACTGCGCTGGAACAAAGCGATATAGTTCGGGTAAAAGGCGGTGCTGAACGTATGCATTCGGTGCTGAACGCCTTGCAGTTTATTGATGAACATCTGTATCCCTGGGTGCTGGTGCATGACGCCGCCAGACCTGTAGTAAGGCGCAGTGATATCGAGCTGTTAATTGCGCGTTGCCTGGCAGCAGAGCAGGGCGGTATTCTGGCCTGCCGCGTGCGCGATACCATGAAGCGTGGCGAGCTGAAAGTCAGTGAAACCGTAAGCCGCGAGCATTTATGGCATGCACTGACACCCCAATTTTTTCCTACCGCTTTACTGCGTGCCGCACTCAAAGATGCCATAACTGCCGGTGTGCACGTTACTGACGAAGCGTCAGCGATGGAGTGGGCCGGACACAGTGTCCTTTTGGTTGAAGGACACAGCGATAATATAAAGATTACCCAGCCGGCTGATTTAGCGTTGGCGGCATTTTATCTGGAGCAGATTGTTTAATGAATATGCGGATTGGCCATGGTTTTGATGTACATGCTTTTGGTGGCGCGGGCCCGGTAACCCTGGGTGGTGTAAAGATTGATTATAGCCAAGGCCTGCTGGCGCATTCTGATGGTGATGTGGTGTTGCATGCGCTGTCAGACGCCTTGCTGGGTGCGGTGGCACTGGGCGATATTGGTCATCATTTTCCGGATACTGACGCCGCGTTTAAGGGTATCGACAGCCGCATTTTGCTGCGCAAGGTGTTTGCCGCTGTCACCGCCGCAGGTTACAAAATTGGTAACCTGGATATTACGGTTATGGCACAAGCGCCTAAAATGGCACCGCATATTAATGCCATGCGCCAGTGCATAGCAGCTGATTTAAACTGTGACTTGTCACAGGTTAATGTTAAAGCGACGACGACAGAGCAACTTGGTTTTGTCGGACGTAAAGAAGGTATAGCGGCAGAAGCCGTGGTACTGCTGGTTGGCGCATGACAGCTACACCAGCATGGCAATATTTGTATGGCGAACCGGCAGTAACAGGGCTTTTACGCCAGCAAGCAGACGATTTTATTGTCGAAGAGCAGCTTAACTTCAGTTCCAGCGGGGCCGGTGAGCATATTTTGCTGTACATCGAAAAAACCGGCCAGAACACCCAATATGTCGCTAAACAACTGGCAGAGCTTACGGGGCTGCGCGCCCGTGATATCAGCTATGCCGGATTAAAAGACCGCCATGCAGTGACACGGCAATGGTTTTGTTTTAAATGGCCGATAAAGCAGTCACTGGATTGGCAAAGCTGGCAGCTTGAAGGCTGCAGGGTGCTGGACGTACAGCGTCACTATCGCAAACTGCGTTTAGGGGCCTTGAAAGCTAATTATTTTCGTATCCGGCTGCGCCAGGTATCAGATTGCGCAGAGGTGCTACAGCGTGCAGAACAGGTGCGACTGGGTGTACCTAACTATTATGGTGAACAGCGCTTTGGCATTAACGGCGGTAATTTAGTACTGGCACAGCAGTTGTTTAACGGCCAAAGTATTACTGACCGTAAGTTGCGTGGTTTGGCATTATCCGCAGCGCGCTCATTTTTATTTAATTGTCAGGTCAGTGCCAGAATCGGCGCCGCGCAGTTTAATACGGTGCTTGATGGTGACGTATTGCAACTGGATGGCAGCGGCTCGGTATTTCGCGTGCCCCAAGCCGATGCCATCTTGCAGCAACGTCTGACAGAGCGGGATGTGCATGTTACTGCCGCCTTGCCGGGTATCGGCGAGCCGATGGTAAGCGGGCCGGCGGCGCAGTTCGAACAACAAGCCCTGGCAGCCTATCCATTGTTGCTGCAGGGCTTGCAGGATTACCGGTTGAAAGCCGAACGCAGAGGCATGCGGCTGGTACCGCAACAGCTGCAACTGCAACAAGATGGCAATGATATGCTTATAAGCTTTGCCTTGCCGGCCGGCTGTTTTGCCACCAGTGTGCTGCGTGAATTAGTGCAGTACCGTGATTGTGGCCGCAAGACGACAGAAATGGAGTAGCAAATGCGGATTTTACTCAGCAATGATGACGGGGTGCATGCTAAAGGCATGCAGGTGTTACAGCAGGCACTGAGCCAGTTTGCCGAGGTTACCACGGTAGGCCCGGATCGTAACTGCAGTGGCGCCAGTAACTCATTAACCTTAATTAACCCGCTGCGGGTGCAGCATATGGACAACGGCTATTACTCTGTTAATGGCACGCCAACCGATTGCGTGCATCTGGCGATAAGCCAATTGCTGGATTTTACCCCCGATTTAGTGGTGGCCGGCATTAATCATGGTGCTAACCTGGGGGATGATGTGTTGTATTCCGGTACCGTTGCTGCAGCGACTGAGGGCCGTCATTTAGGTTTGCCGGCCATTGCTGTCAGCCTGGCCGGGCGGGATGAAGAGCATTTTGCCACTGCCGCTTTTGTTACCTCTCAGGTGATTAAACAATTGAAGTCGCACCCGCTACCGGCAGATCAGATATTAAATATCAATGTACCTGCCGTCAGTATTGAGCAACTAAAAGGTATTCAGGTGACGCGGCTGGGCCGGCGCCACAAAGCCGAAACTATGACCAGTACAACTGATCCCTGGGGACGGAAAATATATTGGTATGGCTCACTGGGGCCGGAGCTGGATGCCGGTGAAGGTACAGATTTTCATGCTATAGCCAATGGTTATGCATCTGTTACACCGCTGCAAATTGATATGTCTGCCTACAAAAGCATGGACAGGCTAAAACAATGGTTAGAGGGGATCAGGTTGTAATATGGCAGTCGCGACATCACGCAGCGCCGCGGTACTGGCGCAAAAACTTCAAAGCGACGGCATTACTAACGCACCGGTGTTAGCTGCTATTGCTAATACACCACGCCACTTGTTTGTTGAGGCTGTGCTGGCGCACAAAGCCTACGAAAATACCGCCTTGCCAATCGGCCAGGGCCAAACCATCTCGCAGCCTTACATAGTGGCGCGAATGACTGAATTGCTGCTACAGGATAAAGCGCCGGGTAAAGTGTTGGAAATTGGCACCGGCTCCGGTTATCAAACCGCCATTCTGGCGCGGTTGTTTTCGCATGTTTGCAGCGTTGAGCGGATAAAAGCGCTGCAGTTTCAGGCGAAGCGACGCTTGCAGCAATTGGACTTACACAATGTCTCGATGAAACATGGCGACGGTTGGCAGGGCTGGCCCAGTAAAGCGCCGTTCGACAGCATTATTGTTACCGCCGCACCCACTGAAGTGCCTGTAGCCCTGTTGCAGCAACTAACTGACGGCGGTCGTTTAGTGATCCCCGTTGGCTTACACGACCAGGTGCTGCGGGTGTACCAGCGTAATGGTGATGAAATAAGCAGTAAAGATATTGAAGCGGTGCGTTTTGTGCCGTTGGTTCCCGGCGAATTAGCCTGATTTAAGGATAGCGTATGCAGTACATACAATGGATGATAAAAGGCCTGGCGATGGGCGCTGCCGACGTGGTACCCGGAGTGTCCGGCGGCACCCTGGCGTTTATTTTAGGCATTTATGAGCGCTTGTTGGCGGCTATCAGCAGCTGTAACTTGCACGCGTTAAGTTTGCTGTGTCGTGGCCGGTTTAAAGCGCTGTGGCAACATATCGACGGCACTTTTCTGTTGTGCTTATTCAGCGGTATCTTGTTAAGTATTTTCTCGCTGGCCGGCATTATCAGTTATTTGCTGCAAAACCGGCCTATTCCGCTGTGGGCCTTGTTCACAGCGCTGATCCTTGCCGCCTTACCTCACCTGTGCCGCAGCCTGCGCTGGAATGCTGTGCGCTTGTTACTCTGTTTATGCGGCATCGTATTTGCGGTATTGGTTGGCATGCTAACGCCAAGGGAATTACAGCCGGCTAACTGGATGTTCTTTGTTGCCGGTGCTGTGGCCATTTGTGCCATGATCCTGCCCGGCATTTCCGGCAGTTTTATTCTGCTGATGTCGGGAATGTACGCGCCGGTACTGTTGGCAGTAACCGAGTTGCAACTGGGCGTGTTGGCATTATTTATGTTGGGTTGCATTATAGGTTTACTGGGCTTTTCCCGTGTGCTTAACTGGCTGCTGCAACATTATCATGATGCCAGCCTGGCGCTGCTGATTGGCATTGTTATCGGCGCGCTGTACCGCATTTGGCCGTGGCAGCTACAGCAAAAATTGTACCTGCCGTGGCAGTATGCCGCGCAAACCGGCCAGGCCGACGCACTGCCTGCAGTGTTTAGCGCCGCCGCCGGAGTAGTGATTATGTGGCTGTTACTGAATATGGAAAAATGGTTTAATCCGCCTGCGCAACACCGCAAGCCGACAGCAGACTGAAAAGGAGTCCGGTATTCGTTGTTCTTACCTGCGTAATCTGCAACTGATATTGCACCGTCCAGCGCTTTTCGGCGGTAAGGCGGTGCTGCTACTGTTGTTTATGGTGTTAGCAGGATGTTCTTCGCGCTCGGGGCCGGCACCGGTTACCACGTTAGAGCTGCGGGAGAACTTTTATCAGCAGCGTAACCGTGGCACGCTAAATACCAGCAGCTATAAAGTGCAGCGCGGTGACACCTTATATTCAATTGCGTTTCGTGCCGGCAAAGATGTGCGCGAACTGGCCGGTATTAACGGCATTGCCAATCCGTATACTATCTACCCCGGTCAGGTTATTAACTTTAGCGGTAAAGCAAAACCGGTGGCACGCAAGCCGGCAAAACCGGCAGTGGTAGCAAAACAAAATACAAATACGAATAATTCAAGCCAAGTAAAATCAAATAGTTCGGTAAAACCGGCTAAACCTGTTGCACCACAAAATCAAAAGGGTTATGTTCAAACTACGCCTGCAAAAAATAACAAAACCGCGCACTCTACCCTAAATAGGGACTTGGTGCAATGGCAATGGCCGGTTAAAGGCAAAATAATTTCCGGTTTTTCGCACAAGCAGCAAGGTAACAAAGGCATAGATGTGTCCGGGCGTGAAGGTGACAGAGTTAATGCTGCAGCCAGTGGCCAGGTGGTATACGCCGGCAACGCATTAAGGGGCTACGGTAACTTAATTATTATTAAACATAATGATGATTACTTAAGTGCTTATGCACATAACCGTAAGTTACTGGTAGCAGAGAAACAAATGGTAACTGCGGGGCAGCAGGTTGCCGAGTTGGGCAGTACCGACGCTACGGATCCGCGCTTGCATTTTGAGATCCGCTTTCGTGGTAGTTCGGTTGACCCGCTGAAATACTTACCAAAATTATAAGATCGACAACATAAGTAATATCAGGAATGGATGCGATACGCCTTAGCTGGCCCCTGACCCTATAGACGTGGGAGAAAGGATATGGGACAAAAAAGTAGTGATGACGAAGTTTTAGATTTTAAAGACGACGAGCTTAACGAAGATGCGATGCTCGATGACGACGCAGAGCCGGATGCTGCTGCACTCGTTACAGAAGAAAGCAGCAGTGAAGATGTGTTTGCCCGCGATGACAGCCAGAAAACGATGGATGCCACGCAGATTTATCTCGGGGAAATTGGTTTTTCGCCGTTATTGTCAGCAGAGGAGGAAGTGTATTTCTCCAGACTGGCACTAAAAGGTGACCAGGCCGCCCGTAAACGCATGATCGAAAGTAATTTACGTTTGGTGGTAAAAATTGCCAGACGTTATATCAACCGCGGTTTAGCTCTGCTGGATCTGATTGAAGAGGGCAACCTCGGCCTTATTCGCGCGGTGGAAAAGTTTGACCCCGAACGCGGTTTCCGCTTTTCAACCTACGCCACCTGGTGGATCCGTCAAACCATAGAACGGGCCATTATGAACCAAACCCGCACTATTCGCTTACCTATTCATGTGGTTAAAGAATTGAATATTTATCTGCGTGCGGCGCGTGAGTTATCACAAAAGCTGGACCATGAACCGACAGCGGAAGAAATTGCCAAATCGCTGGACAGGCCGGTAGAAGAAGTGCGCAAAATGCTGAAGTTAAATGAAAAAATAACTTCAGTGGATACGCCGGTCGCCGGCGCGTCAGAAAAGCAGTTGCTGGATGTTATTGCGGACGAAAAAGAACTCGGGCCGGAAACGGAACTGCAGGACGAAGACATTCGCCAACATTTAGTGGTGTGGCTGAATGAACTAAATCCGAAGCAGCGTGAAGTTTTAGCGCGGCGCTTCGGTTTATTGGGCTATGAACCGTCAACACTGGAAGATGTCGGCCATGAAATTGGTTTAACCCGTGAGCGGGTGCGGCAAATTCAGGTCGAAGCGCTTAGGCGGTTACGCGAGATAGTCACTCATCAGGGCTTGAATATCGAAACGCTGTTTCAGGAATAGCAGCCATACTGCGGCGCTACCTTTTTGCCGGTATGTTACAGCCAACAAGGCGCCATCAGGCGTCTTGTTTGTTTTTAAGATACTGCACCAACAGGGCTGCGGCATGACTGATATGCGCAGTGAGCAACGCGCAGGCTGCTGTAGTGTCTTTGCTGCGCAGCAGCGCCAGTAATTGCTGATGTTCGTCGGCACTGGTACCTGCGTAATCTAATGCATGCTCCTGATAACCCAGATAGCGCGAGACCTGCTGATGTAACTGGTCGAGCAATTGCAACAAGTGTGGCTTGTCGCACGGCTGATACAGCAAACGATGAAATTGCCAGTTTAATTCACCGCGCTGATAAGGCGGCAGCGCTTTGCCACAATGCATTTGTTGCAATACATCTTCTGCCAGGCCCAATTGGCTAAAGTTTAACTTTGGCGCGGCGAGCTCAAGCGCTAACGGTTCCAGTTGTAGGCGCAACATGGCTAATTCTTCTGCTTCAGCCGCACTAAAACCGGGCACCCGCATACCGGCTTTACCATGGGCGGTTAACCAGCCTTCGCTCAGCAGTGTTTGCTGCGCATCGCGCACCACGATGCGGCTGACCGCATAATGCTGCGCCAGTTGCTGCTGGGTTAACACCTGGCCCGCAGCCCAATGTTGCAGCTGAATATCCTGTTTTAATTGTTGATACAGTTGCTGTTTTTTCAGCATTAACGGCTCCGGCGCAGGCCGTTAACCAGCAGCAGAGTTAAGCCGCCGGCAATAATGCCCCAAAATGCCGCGGCAATGCCAAAGAAGCTCACTCCCGATGCGGTAACCAATAAGGTGACTACCGCGGCCTCCCGGTGTTCGCCCTCGTTGGTGGCTACAGCCAAATTTGCGCCTATGGTGCCCAGTAACGCCAGCCCGGCCAGTGCTGCAATCATCTCTTTTGGTAAGGCGGCAAATAACGCTACCACGGTGGCACCGGCGAGGCCGGCCAATAAGTAAAACACCCCGGCGGCAATGCCGGCGATATAGCGTTTGTCTTTATCGGGGTGTGCCTCCGGTCCGGTGCAAATGGCGGCGGTTATAGCGGCAAGATTGATAGAAAACGCGCCCCAGGGTGCCAGCAGCAGGGTAGACAGCGCAGTGCTGCTGATAAGTGGCGACACCGGTGTCTGATAGCCGCTGGTGCGGATAACGGCGACGCCGGGAATATTCTGCGACGCCATCGTCACCAACAACAATGGCAGGCCAACACCCAGCAGCGCACTGACTGACCAATGCGGCGTGACCCAAACCGGCGTGGTAAAGCTTAACGTTACTGCGCTGTAGTCAAATTGGCCTTGCAGCAGCACACTGATCAGGCCGCTGAGCAGCACCCATAAAATGGCATAACGCGGCATTAAGCGTTTTGCCAGCAAATAGCTGATGCACATTATGCCCACCAACAGCAGCTGGCTTTGTAGTGAGGTAAAAATACTTAAACCAAATTGCAGTAAAATACCGGCCAACATCGCGCTGGCCAGCGGCAGTGGAATAAGCCTGGTAAGTTTATCAAACCAGCCACTGATGCCGATAATAACGCCCAGCGCAGCGGTAAAGATAAATACCCCGACGGCTTCGTTAATAGTTAATCCCTGCAGGCTGGTTGCCAACAGCGCCGCGCCCGGGGTGGACCAGGCGGTAATAATGGGCGCTTTGTAATACCAGGATAATCCAATACAGGTTGCCGCCATACCAATGCCGAGCGCCAGTAACCAAGACGCCATAATATCCTGCGTCGCACCGGCCGCCGCGGCCGCTTGTAATACAATGGCTACCGAGCTGGCAAAACCCACCAGCACTGCGACAAAACCGGCCACTATTGCTGACAGGCTGAGATCTTTAATCGACATAAGTTAACTCAAACTAAAAAAGTATACCTAATTTAAAATGTATACATTTTTTGTCAAGTTAAACCGGTTCGTGGCAAAACTATAATTGCTGTTTTAGCTGATACAACAACTCCAGCGCCTGGCGGGCGGTTAAATCATCCGGGTTTAGTGTCCGCAGCTGCTCTACTATCGGGTGCTCTTCGTGCAGTAAACTCAGCTGGGGCTGCACGGCTAAGGCAGTTTTCTGCGCTGCGCTGCTGCTGTGCTGCTCCAGCTCGCCAAGTTTATATCGTGCCAGCTGAATAACGGCTTTGGGCACACCGGCTAATTGCGCAACCTGTAAACCGAAACTTTTACTGGCGGCGCCGTCCTGCACATGGTGCATAAAGACGATATCATCACCGTGCTCTACTGCGTCTAAATGCACGTTAGCCAAGCCTGGTAATTGCTCTGCCAGTTCGGTCAGTTCAAAGTAGTGGGTAGCAAACAGTGTCAGGGCTTTAATTTTGGTAGCAAGATAATCAGCACAGGCCCAGGCCAGACTTAAACCATCGTAGGTGCTGGTACCGCGGCCTATTTCATCCATCAGCACCAGGCTGTGCCCGGTGGCATGATGCAAAATGGTCGCGGTTTCGGTCATCTCTACCATAAAAGTAGAGCGGCCGGAGGCTAAATCGTCTGAGGCACCGATACGGGTGAAAATGCGGTCTATCGGGCCGATTTGCGCTTTGGCAGCCGGCACAAAACAGCCGATACAGGCCATTAAGGTAATGAGTGCGGTTTGGCGCATATAAGTCGATTTACCGCCCATGTTAGGGCCGGTAATCATTAGCATACGGCGCTGGCTGTTAAGCGTTAGCGGGTTCGCGATAAAGGGCTCGGTTAGCACTTGCTCTACCACCGGGTGGCGCGCTTGCTCCAGCACAATACCTGGCTGGCTGCTCAGTTGTGGCCGGCAATAATTCAGGCTGTCGGCCCGTTCGCTAAAGGTACATAACACATCCAGCTCGGCCAGTGCCTGTGCCAGCTGCTGCAGCGGTGCTAAAAACGGTGCTGTCAGTTCAAATAATTGCTCATACAGCTGCTTTTCCACTGCTAAAGCCTTGCTCTGGCTGCCCAGCACTTTATCTTCGTACTCTTTTAATTCCGGAATAATATAGCGCTCGTTGTTTTTCAGCGTTTGGCGCCGTACATACTCCGGCGGTACTTTAGTGTCCGCACTGCGGCCGGTTTCAATGTAGTAACCGTGCACCCGGTTAAAGCCCACCTTAAGTGAAGCAATGCCGGTGCGCTCGCGCTCGCGCAGCTCCAGTTGCTCCAAATAATCGGTAGCCCCGGTGGCCAGTGCCCGCCAGTGATCCAGTTCGCTGTTGTAACCCGGCGCAATAACGCCGCCATCACGGATTAATACCGGTGGCGCCTCGACGATGGCTTGCTCCAGCAACTGGCATAGTTGTGGCAGTGGTTGGGCGGCCTGGCTTATTTGTTTTAACAAGGTGCTGTCAAATGCTGCCAGTTGCGGTGCTAACAGCGGCAATTGCTGCAGTGCCTGGCGCAAGCGGGCGAAATCGCGCGGCCGTGCGCTACGCAGGGCTAGCCTGGCGATAACCCGTTCAATATCGCCAATTTGTTTTAATTGTGGTTGTAGTTGCTCATAGTCTGCGGCCAGTTCAGCAACCGCATCCAGTCGGGCATTAATTTGGCTTTGATCGCGCAGCGGCGCATGGATCCAGCGCTTTAATAACCGCGAGCCCATCGCCGTTTGGCTGCGGTCCAGCACCGCAGCGAGCGTATGCTCATAGTTACCGGCCAGGTTTTGCGTCAGCTCCAGATTACGCCTTGTGGCCGCGTCCAATACGATATTGTCTTGTGAGCGTTCCAGCGCCACAGCGCGGATATGCGGCAGGGCTGCACGCTGAGTGTCTTTGACATATTGCATTACGCAGCCGGCGGCCATTAGCGCCACCGGTGCATCATCCACACCAAAACTGAGTAAATCTTTAGTGCCAAACTGCTGACACAGTAGGCGCTTAGCGGTAGCCAGTTCAAACTCCCACACGGGGCGGCGGCGCGCACCTTTACGTTTTTCCACTAAATAAGTATCGGCAAAATCTTCCGGATAGAGTAACTCGGCCGGGTTTAGCCGCTGCAGCAGCGCGGCCAGGTCGTCGATATTATCCACCTGATTTAACAAAAAGCGGCCGCTGCTGATATCCAGCTGCGCCAGGCCGTAATGGCCGCGCAGCACACTGATGGCACAAAGCAAATTATCCTGGCGCTCATTCAGCAGTGCTTCGTCGGTGACGGTGCCCGGGGTAACAATGCGTACGACTTTGCGTTCTACCGGGCCTTTGCTGGTGGCCGGGTCGCCGATTTGCTCACAAATAGCGGCGGATTCGCCCAGCTGTACCAGTCGGGCTAAATAGCCCTCGACGGCATGATAGGGCACACCGGCCATCGGTATCGGCGTACCGGCGCTTTGGCCGCGTTTGGTCAGTGAAATATCTAATAACGCCGAGGCACGTTTGGCATCATCAAAAAATAACTCGTAAAAGTCACCCATGCGGTAAAACAGCAAAATATCCGGATGTTCACTTTTTAAACCCAAATATTGCTGCATCATTGGGGTATGTGCGCTTAAGGCTTGCTCCGTTTTCTGGTCTGACGGCATAATAGCGTTCTGAATTCCCTGTTGGATAAAATATGACGGTCGCAGCAGACAGCCTGCAGCTGGCGACAGAATTAGGCCAGCTATTATTACGGAAAAAGTGGACTATCACCACTGCTGAATCCTGTACCGGCGGCGGCATTGGTTATTGGTTAACCGCCGTGCCCGGCAGCTCAGCTTATGTCGACCGTGGTTTTATTACCTACAGCAACAAAGCCAAACAGCAGCTACTGGCGGTGCGCAGTGCCACCTTACTGCAATTTGGTGCGGTAAGCGAACAGACCGTGCGTGAAATGGCCGAAGGTGCCGCTAAAGCCGCCAATGCCGATGTGGCTATTGCGGTATCCGGCATTGCCGGGCCTGATGGCGGCTCGGTGTATAAGCCGGTGGGCACGGTCTGTTTTGGTTTTTGTGTTAATGGCAACGTTGCCAGCAGCCAGTTGGTCTTTGCCGGTGACCGCCAACAAGTACGTCAGCAAGCCATCGATTATGCCCTGAAACAAAGCATTGAGCTGTTGACAGCTATAGCAAACTAGACTACTGTACGAGCATACAGTGTTAATTGTCCGGCAAGCCCGGCTCAACCATGGATATCAAAATGGACGACAACAAACAAAAAGCGCTCGCCGCCGCCTTAGGTCAAATTGAACGTCAGTTCGGTAAAGGCTCTATCATGCGTTTGGGCGACAGCACCGCGCTGGATATTGCTGCAGTATCTACCGGCTCATTAGGCCTGGACATCGCACTGGGTATCGGCGGTTTACCTTATGGCCGTATCGTGGAAATTTATGGCCCGGAGTCGTCCGGTAAAACTACGTTAACCTTACAGGTTATTGCTGAGGCACAAAAAGCCGGTAAAACCTGTGCCTTTATCGATGCCGAGCACGCATTAGACCCGGTGTACGCGAAAAAGCTGGGGGTAAATGTCGAGCAGTTGCTGGTGTCGCAGCCGGATACCGGTGAGCAGGCGCTGGAAATTTGTGACATGTTAGTGCGCTCAGCTGCGGTAGATGTGGTGATTGTGGACTCGGTAGCGGCGTTAACGCCAAAAGCGGAAATTGAAGGCGACATGGGTGACAGCCACATGGGCTTGCAAGCGCGCTTAATGTCACAGGCGCTGCGTAAACTTACCGGTAATATTAAACGCTCTAATACCCTGTGTATTTTTATCAACCAGATCCGTATGAAGATTGGCGTAATGTTCGGTAACCCGGAAACCACTACCGGTGGTAATGCGCTGAAATTCTATGCCTCTGTGCGCCTGGATATTCGTCGTATCGGCTCGGTAAAAGACGGTGATGAAATTACCGGTAATGAAACCCGCGTTAAAGTGGTAAAAAATAAAGTGGCACCGCCGTTTAAACAAGCCGAGTTTATTATCCAGTACGGTGCCGGTATTAATAAGTTGGGCGAATTAATTGATTTAGGCGTAGCACAGGGCCTGGTTGATAAAGCCGGTGCTTGGTATGCTTATCAGGGCAATAAAATTGGCCAGGGTAAAGCCAATGCAATGAAGTTCCTTGCCGATAACCAACCGGTAGCTGACGAAATTGAGAAAGAGTTGCGCGCCCGCTTGTTGTTAAAGCCGGGTGAAAAACCGATTGAAGAGAGCATACCAGAGGCGTTTGAAGCCGATTTATAAGGCCTGTTCATCTGCCATTAATAAAGCCAGCTTATGCTGGCTTTTTTTGTAATAAATTTTAACTTGCTCTGCTGTCAATGCGGCGATAAGCTGTTGACTTCGCCATTTTGTTTGGCTCTAAAACGTAAACAAGCAGTAAACAGTAGCCGGTGTCAGAATAATGATAATAATAACAAGGCTATGCCTTACAGTAGTCTGTATGGCGCTGGTAGCGTGCAAAGCGGATATCAGCGTGCAGGATGAACCGACAGATCCTGTAGTGCAGGAAATTGCGCTGGCCTTTGTTGAACGTGCGCTGTTGCTTAACGAAGATGAGTTTTATCAAACCGACCTGACAGATCCCTCGGCGTTTAATCCCGGTGCCCGTTTGCTGCTGAAACAAAATGCCTTTGCGCAATCGGCAGAGACTGATCTTACTACCGCTTTGTTTGCTGAAAATGCTTTATATGACGTCAAAGATCTCAGTGCCTCAGCCGATGGCTTAACCTTGCTGTTTGCTTTACGCGCACCGGCGCTGGAAAATGTTGCTGATGAACTGCAACCAAAGTGGGATCTGTGGCGCTATGATGTGCAAAGTAAAACCGTCAGCCCACTGATTGGTGACCCTCAGTTGGCACAACGCGGCCACGATATCAGCCCTGCATTTTTACCGGATGGCCGGATTATTTTCAGCTCGACCCGCCAGACCACCTCACGGCAAATTCTGCTGGATGAATTTAAACCGCAATATACCGCGTTGGACGAAGACCTGGATGCACCGGCATTTAATCTGCATGTGATGAATGCGGATGGCAGCGGCATTGAACAACTGAGTTTTAACCTGAGCCATGATGTGTATCCGGTGGTGTTGGATGATGGTCATATTTTGTATAGCCGCTGGGATAACCAGAGCGACCGCTCCATGTTTAACTGGTACCAAATGCAGCCCGATGGCAGTGAAAACCAGTTAGTTTATGGTTGGCACTCGCACAACACTGGCGCCGGTTTATCCAGGGTCGAATTTACGAAGGCCATAGTGCTTGAGGATGGTTCGGTTAGCGTTGCGCTTGCCGGCAACGACGCGCCTTACTACAACAGCTGGCCACAACAAATAGCCCTGACGCTGGCCAGTGATAATGAGCAAGCATTATTTGGCGAAACGCTGAACCTGCCGGCGCAAACCCCGTTATTCCCGTGGACTTTTGATAACACAGAGCGTACCGAACTGGCCGGTGCGGTGCACAGTTACGCGCCGTTAAAAGATGGCAGCGGTCGTTTTTTAGTAAGCTGGTCACCGTGCCGGGTGCTGGTTGAAGAGGTGGCGTTTAGTTGTGCTCAGGTAGAGGATGTCAGTGAGTTGGCGCTGGCTGCCCCCTTATATGGCTTATGGTTATTTGATACTGAGAAACAAACTCAGGTACCGGTAAGGCCGGGCACAGAAGGGCTGTTGGTTGGTGAACCTGTGGTGCTGCAACCTTACACCGCCGGTGCGTTTTTACCACAGAACCCGTTATTGGATGCAGAGCTGGCCGCCGAAAATGCTGCTGTACTGGATATTCGCAGCGTGTATGACTTTGCCGGCAGCGCCAGCGTCAACATAGCGCAGTTAGCCGACCCGATGCAAAGCACGGCGGACGAGCGACCGGCACGGTTTTTACGTCTGGTGCGTGGCGTACCTATGCCACCGGACGAGGTGTTGGACGTACCCGATACCGCTTTTGGTGTAAGCCGCCGTCAGCTGATGCGGGAAATTCTCGGCAGTGTAGCAATAGAGCCCGATGGCTCAGTGCAGGTAAAAGTGCCGGCTAATGTGCCGTTTAATCTGGCGGTACTTAATGCGCAGGGCCAGGCTATTTCGCCATTGCATCAACAATGGATCACATTGCGGCCGGGCGAAACACGCAGTTGTAATGGTTGCCATACTGCGCAAAGCACAGCGCCGCATGGCCGCTTAAGCGGCCATGCGCCAACGGCCAATGCCGGCCTGGCCAGTGATGGCAACTTCCCCAATACCAACTCGCAACTTATTGCTCAGGCCGGCGAAACCATGGCGCAAACTGCGGCCAGGCTAAACGGCATACCAGAGCTTAGCGAAGCACTGCAATATTTGGATATCTGGACCGACCCGGCCAGACGCGCGCCGGATGCCGCTGTGCAGCTAAGCTTGCAGGATCTGACTACGCCATTGCCAGCCGGGGTGGAGTGCTTTACACAGTGGCTGGCCAGTTGCCGTCTGCGCATCGACTACCCCAGCCATATTCAGCCATTGTGGCAGTTGGACCGGCGCCGGTTTGACCCCGACAGCAACGAATTGATAGCGGATCATACCTGCGTTAGCTGCCATAGCCGTACCGATGCTAACGGAAATGGCCGCGTGCCGTTGGCGCAGTTGGAACTGGACAGCGAAGCGTCGGATTTGGCAGCGGAGCATTACCGCAGCTACCGCGAACTGTTAAGCGCTGATAATGAGCAAGAGTTAGTCGGCGGCGTGTTGGTCGATCGGTTGGTACAAGCTACCGATGCTGACGGTAACCTGCTGTTTCTCACCGACGAGAACGGCGATTTAATTTTAGATGACAGCGGCAACCCTATTCCGGTGATGGTAACAGTAAATATTACGCCAGCACTTCGTGCCGGTAATGCACTGGGCAGCAGCGCGTTTTTTGATTTGTTTAGTGCCGGTGGTTCACATCAGAGCTATTTGTCGGCTGCAGAGCTGAAGCTGCTGGCTGAATGGCTGGATATTGGTGCGCAGTATTACAACTCGCCTTTTGCAGTGCCGGAGCAATAGATGATCAGGTTTATGCTGCTCTGTCTCAGTCTGTTCAGCTTTGCCGTTGTGGCCGATCCGGTTGAAGTTACTGTCAGCGCCGACTTTGTCAATTTACATTCCGGCGCCGGCCGCGGTTATCCGATAGTGCAGGTAGCCATTAAAGGTGAGCGTTTAACGCTGCTGACACGACGGCATGATTGGGTTCAGGTAGAGTTTAAGCAGCAACCATACTGGTTGGCGCGTGCCGACCTGGTACAGGTTGTTACTTTGCAACAGCAGCCGTTTGATGTTTCCGCTGACAAGATGGCCGCTTATGAAGCGCGCACGCTGGAAGCTGGCTTACAGTTCGGTGATTTCAACGGCAGTAGCATGTACCAGTTGTCGCTGGCATATCTGTTTAGCCCCTATGTACAAACAGAGCTGGCGTTAAGTCAGGCCAATGGCGACCAGGCAGATAATGTCTCTGCTGAGCTGAGTGTATATTTAAGCCCGTGGCCACACTGGCGGCTATCGCCTTATTTTGGTATTGGCGGCGGGGTGTTACGCACCTCGCCACGCACGGTATTGGTACAAACGCCGGATCGCAACAATAGCCTGGCCAGTGCCGAGCTGGGTTTGCGCTATTACCTGAGCCGTAATTTTATCGCCCGTGCCGGATACCGGCGCAGTGTTATCGTCACTGACCGTAACGACAATGAAGAGATTGATACATGGAAACTTGGCTTCAGCGTATTTTTTTAGCCCTGAGTTTAACCTCCGCTGCTGCAGTAGCACAGCAGGTTGAACCGGATATCGCCGTCGACGTGGTGAGCGAGGATGTGCTCGACAGCGAAAACTGGCTGCTGGGTGCCCGCGTTGGGGTGCTGAGTATTGAAGATTTTGGCAGCAGCGCGCTGCTGGCACTGCAGCTGAGTTATCACATTAACGAAGACTTTTATTTAACGGCTGAGTACGCGCAGGCCAAGGCCGGGCGTACCTCGTTTGAGGAATTAAGCGGCGCAGCGCCATTGTTAACCGACAGTGAGCGGGAGTGGCGTTATTACGGTGCACACTTGGGCTATATGCTGCTGCCCGGAGAAGCTTTTTTAAGCAAAAACTACGCGATGAACAGCGGGCTGTCGCTGTTTATCGGAGGCGGTAATGTGGATTTTGCCGGGGATAAAGTGTTTGCGCTGCAGATGGGCAGTCAGTTTCGTTTATATGCCACCGATTGGCTGGCACTGGAGCTGACATTCAGCGATTACATTTTTGAAACCACCATTTTAGCGCGCAGTAAAACCACACATAACCTCAGCCTGGCGCTGGGTGTAGCAGTGTATTTTTAGCGATGCGAACAGCAGAGGTAGTAATGAAACAACGGATACAAAAATTGGCGCTGGTACTGGCCTGTAGCTTAGGTTTGGCGGTGCAGGCACAAACAGGACCGGATTTTACCTTAAAGGCATTAGACGGTAATAACCTGCGGCTGGCTGAGCAGCGCGGCGACATTATGCTGATTAATTTTTGGGCCAGTTGGTGCGGCCCCTGTATTCAGGAAATGCCGGCGTTGGATAAACTGGCGCAAAAGTACCAAATGATGGGCGTGCAGGTATGGGGCGTTAATGTGGAAAACGACAGCTCAGCCGCCAAAGCCTATTTGAGCAAGGTGCAGGTAGCCTTTCCTATTTTGTTTGATGTCGATAACAGCGTATCAAAAGACTACCGCGTAGAAGCTATGCCCACCACGGTGATCCTGGACAAAGACGGTAAGGTTCGCACTGTGCATCGCGGTTATAAGCCCGGTTATGAGAAAAAATATGAAGACGATATTAAAACCCTGCTTCGCGAATAGCAGTGTGAGCAAGCGCTTAGCGTCTGCAACGCGGCTGTTGTTGCCGGCGGCATTAGTGTTGCTTGCGGGTTGCAGCAGTATTGAGCCCTGGGTAAAGCCCTATGAGCGCGACAAGCTGGCCGATCCGATTATGGCATTTGGCCGTCATCCGGTAGCGCTGCAGCATGTGGCGCACGTACAGGACTCACGTGAAGCAGCAAAGGGTGCTAACGGCAGCGGGGGCGGTGGTTGTGGCTGTAATTAACGTCATTGCCGCCGCCTTATTGCTGCTATGCACTGTGCTGGTGCAGGCGGCGGTATTGCCTGAAGACAGAGCCGATTTGATGTATCACGGTTATCAGGGCGGTGGCGTGTCTATTGATGGCCCGGCGGTTATGCTGCGTAAAAAAGCCGGCCAGTCGGTGTCGCTGTCTGCTTATTACTACATTGATACGGTATCGGGCGCATCGATTGATGTAGAGGCTACTGCCTCGGCCTACACCGAAACCCGGCATGAAAAGCGCGTCGGCATCGATTATCTGGCCGGTAACAGTATTTTAAGTCTGAATTACGCCCAAAGTGATGAAGATGACTACAACGCTAAGTCGGTGTCATTCGGTATAGCGCACGATACATTTGGCGGTATGACAACGCTGAGCCTGGAGGCCGGGCTGGGTGATGACACCGTGGACCGCAACGGTGATGAAAGCTTCAGTGCAGATGTAAAACGCTTTAATTATAAGTTTGGCTGGACTCAGGTACTCAGCAGCCGCTGGATAGCGGCGCTGAATATGCAGGTCGATTTAGACGAAGGCTTTTTAAATAATCCCTATCGCAGTGTCCGTTTTCGCGATGCGGCCGAGCCTTTAGGTTATGGCTATCAGCGTGAGGTGTACCCCGAAACCCGTAATGGCTTTGCCGTGTCGCTGGTAAATAAAGTGTATTTACCTTACCGCGCGGCGCTAAGCCTGAATTTGCGGCATTATCAGGACAGCTGGGATATTCGTGCCTTCGATGCCGAAGTGGAATATGTGCATCCGCTGACAGAACAATGGACGCTGGAAGCCAAATTACGCTGGTACAGTCAGGGCCAGGCCAGGTTTTACCGCGATTTATTTGATTTTGCCGACCAACAGAATTTTATGGCGCGGGACAAAGAGCTCAGCGAATTTGACAACCTGACATTGGGGCTGGGCGCCGGCTACCGCTTGCCGCTGTGGAGCTTTTGGCCCGGGGCAAAGCCTGAGCTGAATGTACAGTGGGATCATATTCGTTTTAATTATAAAAATTTCCGCAATGTCACCATCACAGATGCCGGTGCCGGGCTTGAGCCGCTGTACAGCCTGGATGCCAATGTGTTGCGGGCGTTTTTCAGTATTTACTTTTAACAGGACACACCAATGAGAACGCTGATACTAAGTGGATTGTTATGGCTAAGCGCTTTAGCCAGTGCTGATACGGCACCGGTTAGCTCGCAGTTAGAGCAGTTGAAGCAGCAGGTGATCCAGTTAAACCGCGAACTGTTTTTATTGGAAGAAGAATTGCTGTTTCCACCGGAAACGCAGCTGGCGGTGTTTTTGTCCGTCGACAGCGGCAAATTTTTTCAGATCGACAGTGTAGAGCTGATCCTGAACGATGAGCCGGTAGGAGCGTTTTTGTATACCGCTTCGCAACGTGAAGCCTTACAACGCGGTGCTATTCAGCCCTTGTATAAAGGTAATGTGAAGGCCGGTGAGCATAATCTTACTGCGGTGTTTGTTGGCAAAGGCCCCGATAACCGCGACTACCGCCGTGCGGTGAATTACCGCTTTGCCAAAGCAGACGACGCCGTTTTGCTGGAGCTGCAGGTGAATGACCGCAGCAGCGACTATCAACCCGACTTTATTGTGCAGCCATGGTCGAACGACTGATTTACAGCATGTTATTTGCACTGATGTTGTCACTGCCGCTGACAACAGCGGCAGCGCAGGCAACATTCAGCGACAAACAGCAGCTGTTAACAGAAAAACACTACCGCCAGGCCGCGTGGGCGTTTTATCAACAGCAGCCAATGCCGGCGTTAGAGGCACTGCAGCTGGCACCGCAGCAAGATCAACGCACGCGGCTGCTTGAAGCCGGTTTATATCTGCAACTGATGATGCCGCAACACGCCGCTGAGGTGTTGTCGGCGCTGTTAGCCAACCCGGACGCCGGCGAAAATGCCTTACCCAAGGCATTGCGTAATATCGCCTTGCTGCAGTTCGCCAGGTACCAGCTGGAGCTGGGCGATAAAGCGGCCGCGCGACAGTATTTAGCTCTGGCAGACATTACCCCTGATGGTGCCTGGCTGGGCCAGCAGCAGTTGCTTAGCCAGCTGATCAATTGGCCGGACATTGAGATACCATCACAGCCGGATTTTGCCGGGCTGGCGCAGCAAGCCGAAATGCCGTATGTCATCAGTAATCAGGCGCTGGTGTTGGCAAAACAGCAACCGGAAAAAGCGTTGCAGTGGCTTAGCCGGTTGCAACAACAGGTGACGGTGGCTGCGCCGCAAGGCTTCTGGCAGCTGTTGTTCAGTGGTCAGTGGCCGCTGCAATCACGGCCACAGGGGTTTATTTACCCGCAGCAAGAGCAGCGCGCGCTGGACGATTATATTCAGCTGACACAAGCGCAGTTACTGATAGAACAACAGGATTTAGCCGCGGCAGACCGCATTCTGGCTAACTTTGCCGCCGACAGTGTGCTCAGCAGCAGTGCCTTGCAGTTATACAGCCATATTTTGACCGAGCAGCGCCATATTCCAACCTTATTGGCGGTACTGCAGCAACAAATTAAACAACAGCCGTTCAGTCACACGGCCTGGCAAGCGGCCACGCGCATTGGTGAGCAATTAGAGCGGGCACTGCAGCCGCGGGATGCGCTGGCAGCTTACCACTGGGCAGAGCAATATTATCAGCAACAAACACAGCTGATAAACCAACAGGCCACGCCGCTGCAGGTAGACCAGCTGCAACACGGTATGTCGCAGTGGCAAAGGCTACAGCTGAGCAATGACAACAATCTGCATCGTTTGCAGCAGGATGCACTGGCGTTGCAACAGCAACTGAATGCGGCGCCACAGCGGCAACAACGCCTGTTGCAGTTACAGGATGTCACGGCGTATAAACTGACACAGCAACAGCAATTGCTGACAGAGCAACTACCGCTGTTAGTCGAACGTAAGCAGCAACTTAACCAGCGCTATACAGAAATTCAGCAGCAGCTGACAGAGGCAACTGCGGCGCCGATGGCGTTGGCGTTATGGCAGGGCGAACCTTATCAGCAATTGGTGATGTTAGAGCGTGCTGAGCAGCGGCTGCAGCAGCTGGAGCAAAGCGGCCAGGCAGCCCAGCCGTACCGGCAACGTCTGCAACGGCTGCGCGGCTTGCTGCAATGGCAATACACTGATACGGCAGCACAGCGGCGCTGGCAGTTACAGCGCCTGCAACAGCAGGTGGCCACAGCGTTAACAGCGCTGGAGCAACAACTTGGCGCGTTAGAGCAAAAAGGCGGTAAAGCAGCAAGGCTGCAGCAACTACAACAACGGTTGACACAGTTAACGCAGCAGCAGCAACAGCTTAACCTGGCGCTGTTAAGCCAGCAGCAACAGCTACTGGCACAGTTAAATCAGCAGTTACAGCAAATACGCCGCCAGCAACTGGCAGAGTTAACGCAGCTGCAACGGCATAATAAAGAGTCCATGGCTCGCGTGATGGAGCGGGTATTGCTAATGGCCGACACCGGCAGTGACGGAGCAAGGCCATGACGCGTGCGATCAGTACCACGCCACGAACGATATCATCTTATAAAACGGCTGCCTTGCTGCTGTGCTGCAGTGCGCTGTTGCCTGGCTGCAGTAGCCATGACACCGCAGCAAACCGGCAGCGATTGGCCGATCTGCCGGCATTTGACCGCAGTATTTTGGCACAGGATGTTGCCGTGACAGAGCAACAACTGGATGCCTTGTATCAGCAAATTTTGGCGCTGCAACCGGCGGCGCAAACACGGCAGAAAATTTTATACCGCTTGTCGCAAATGCACACCAATCAACTGGAGCGGGCAGAGCTGCCACCTGAAGCAGAGCAGGCTGCATTGTTGCAGTTAGTGGCGCGCTACCGGCAATTACTCAGCGACTATCCGCAGGATCCGAACAACGAGCTGATCCGCTATCAGTTAGCGCGCAGCTACGATTTACTCGGCCAGCAACAGGCGTGCCTGCAGCAGCTGGATATGTTGTTACAGCATTATCCTGCTTCGGTGTTTGCTGCTGAAGTCTGGTTTCGCAAGGCCGATATTCATTACAGTCAGGGCGATTATGACGCGGCACTACCGGCCTTTTTAGCGGTATTAAACGGCTCTGATGCCGCTTTGGCGCAGCATGGTCGTTATATGGCCGGTTGGAGTTACTTTAAGCTGCAACAATTTGAACAAGCTGACGAGCAGTTTTTACAGGTGTTAGACCAAAGCTACAGCGAATTGCTGCTGACAGAGCAACAACAGCCGCAGCAAAGTCTGCGTGATGAAGTGCTGCGTACCTTAAGCATTTCGTTAAGCTATCAGCAGCAGGGCGAAAGCTTACAGGCGCTGTTAAAGCGGGTGCACTATCAGCGTGGTGAACGGCCGCTGGCTCTGCTGGCCGAATTGTATCAGGGGTTGGCAGAGTTTCTGGCGGCAAAAGATTTAACAGCCGCCAGCCTCGATACGTACCGGTTGTTTATTGCTGATTACCCGCACAATTTAATTGCCGCGCGTTTTCAATTGCACATTATTCAGCACTATTTAACCCATGCTGATGCAGAGCAGGCATTGGCTGCACAGCAGCGTTATATCGCGCTGTTTGGCCCGCAGTCTGAATTCTGGCGCCTGGCGCGGCGTGAAGAACTGGCAGAAGTGCAACCGCAGTTGTTGCAGTATCTGGATTACTTTGCCCGCAAACAATATGCAGCGGCAGGGGCATTGCCGGTTGGGACAGCGGCGGCTGCCTTTGATGCTGCGGCCGGTTTATGGCTGCAAATGCTGGCTGTACTACAAGACCCCTTGTTGCAACAGACCGCCTTGCCCGGCTATTCGGTAGCGGATATCCGCTATTTACTGGCCGAGTCCTATGCCGGTGCAGCCAGCCAGGAGCAAGCGCTGGCACTGTACACTGAGCTGGGTTATGGCCCGGTGCCGGCCGATGCCAGCTTGTTTACCGCGCAGGATGCTGCTTATAAAGCGTTATTGCTAAGTGCAGAGCTGGCAGCGGTAAGCGAAGCCAATGCACTGCGGTTATGGCGGCAGCAAAGCGACTTTGTCAAGCAGCACAGCAGCCATCCGGCGGCGCAACAAGTGGCACTGCAGCAATTGCAGCAGCGTTACAGCGAACAAGATTATCAGGGCGTGCTGTTGCACAGCCAGCAGGTGACCGCCTGGCCGGTGGCGGCGCAAAGCCAGCCGGCATTAGTGCTTGAAGCACAGTTTTTACACAGTCAAAGTGAGCTGGCCCTGCAGCAGTATGCGGCAGCAGAGCAAAGCATTAGTCTGCTGTTAACCAAGCAATTGGATAAGCCGCGCCGCAGCTTACTGACAGAGCAACTGGCCTCGGCTATTTATCAGCAAGCACAGCAGCCCGGCGCCTCCACGGAAGCCGTGCAAGGTCATCTGCAGCGCTTGCTAACCGTCCTGCCGGATTCGGCCTATCACGAAGCTGCCGCTTATCAGCAAATCAGCTTGCTGCTTAGTGCAAAAAGCTGGGCTGCAGCGATACCGCTGTTAAGCGCGTTTATTCAGCGTTACCCGCAAACGGAGCGCGGTGTGGCAGCTAAAGCGCAGTTACTCGACAGCTATGAACAGTCAGAACAGTGGGATAAAGCCGCAGCAGAATTGACAAAATTGGCCGGCAGCGCAGCTGAGCCGGAGCAGCAACGCGAAGCGCTGTATCTGGCGGCGCAGTATTATCAGCGCAGCGGTGATAACAGCAAGGCACTGGATATCTGGCGCAGCTACGCCAACCGCTATCCGCAGCCGCACTTATTGGCGCAGGAAGCGCGCTATCAATTGGTGCAGTTGTATCAACAGCAGAATGATGTGTACCGGCAGCATTTTTGGCGCGACAAAATAGCGGCATTTGAGCAGCAATTTGCCGACGCAGGTAACGAGCGTACACAGCAATTGGCAGCGCAGGCGTTGCTGGAGCTGGGCCGGCATGAAAGCAACTTGTTTGCTGCGGTGCGGCTGGCGCATCCGCTGGCACAAAGTCTGAAGAAAAAACGTTTACATATGGCTGATGCCATTAAACGCTATGAGCAAAGTATGCAGTACGGTATTGCCGGTTTACTCAGTGAAGCACAGTTTCGCGTGGCTGAACTGTATCAGCAGATGGCCAAAGCGCTGCTGGACTCTGACCGGCCTAAAGGGTTGGACGAGCTGGCACTGGAAGAATATGAGTTGCTGCTGGAAGAGCAGGCCTATCCGTTTGAAGAGCAAGCCATTGCTATTTATCAGCAGAACACCCGTTTAACCCGACAACAGTTGTGGGATGAGTGGATCCGGCAAAGTTTTTCGCGGCTGGCGGTATTGTTACCGGCTAAATTTAATAAAACCGAAGCCTACAGCGGGGTGGCCGATGAAGCGAATTAAGGTCAGTCTGGCGGTGGCAGTTTTGTGGCTAAGCGGCTGCAGCTTGCCAACAGCTGTGCCGCCAACACCGGTACTGCAGCCGGCAGAGACCACCGCTGAAATAACCCAACCGGCATTGACGGCGGTACAACAACAGCAGTTTGAGCAGGCAAAGCAGCAGCTGAATGCCGGTAATTTTGCATCCGCCAGCGCCTTATTGCAGCCGTTAGCCGCGCAGTTGCCCGGGCTAACCGGCATCAGCTATAACCTGGCGCTCAGCCAATGGCAGGGCGGTGATATCAGCGCAGCACAGCAAAGTTTAGCGCAGTTGCTGGCCGCTTCGCCGCAGTTCAGTGACGGCCACAATTTGTCCGGCATACTGGCCAGGCAGCAAGGCAATTTTCGCCAGGCAGAGCGCCATTTTCAACGCGCGTTACAAGCGGATGCCAGGTATGCCGCGGCGCATAAAAACCTCGCCTTTTTATACGAGCTGTATTTAGGTGAGCCATTGCAGGCGCATTATCATTATCAGCAGTACTATGCGTTAACGCAGGACGAACAGGTTAAAGTGTGGCTGGCCTTGCTGGAGCAGGAACTGGATCAAGTGCCGGAGCAGTCAGCGAAGGAGCCGGATGATGAATAACGCTTTATTAGTGTCAGCTTTGTTACTGTTCAGTAGCGGATTATGCGCGCAGCAACGGGAACAAACCGTACAGCTGGAGAGCACTATCAGTGGCAATCAGGAACAGCCGAAAACCATTTATGTACTGCCGTGGCAAAGTCCGGTAAGCCTGATCCGCATTCCCGGCCAGCCGTTACAGCCGCCGGCGGCAACGGTATCGCCGCTGGATCGCAGCCAGTTTTTACGTTTTATTGCCGTACAACAAAGCAATACGACATTACCAACAACACAATCAGTTAACTCAAAAGAGCAATAAGAGGATGTTTTTCATGGACTTTTTTAACGGCATAGTACGATTTTTACAGGAAGGCGGTGTGTTTATATACCCCATCGCGTTTATCCTGGTGCTTGGCATAGTGATCGCCGTTGAACGCTGGTGGTTTTTACGCAGTGTATATGGCGTAAACCAACGCGCTATGGCGCAGGTACAAAGCGCTGTGGGCCAGGCCGATACCGCGCGTATTCTGCAGTTAGCGGCCAATAGCGCGGCACCGTTGTTAACTATGCTGGCCAGCGGTGTAAACCGCTTACGCTCTTCGTCACGGCGGGAAGATATGGAATACGCCATGGAAGAAGTGGTGCTGGAATACAGTTTGCGCTTGCAAAAACGCACGCCGTTTTTAGCCACTTTGGCCAACGTGGCCACGTTGCTGGGCTTACTGGGCACTATTATGGGCTTAATCGCCGCGTTCTCAGCAGTAGCCAATGCCGACCCGTCAGAGAAAGCCAGCTTACTGTCTTCGAGTATTTCAGTGGCGATGAATACTACGGCCTTTGGTTTAATTACCGCTATTCCGCTGGTATTTGTGCATGCCTTATTGCAAGGCAAAACCGCCAGTATTATCGATACCATGGAAATGGTCGGTATTAAACTGATGAACAGTATTGCCAAACAAACTGATGGTGGCGCGGATGATAAAAAGGCGTAAAGCACCCCTTGCCGATGCCGAGCTTGATATCACGTCCTTTATGAACCTGATGATCGTGCTGGTACCGGTATTGCTGCTAAGCCTGGTGTTTGCGCAAATTCGCGTGCTGAACATTCAGCTGCCGCCGTTAAGCGAACAGCAACTGCAGCAAGAGCAAGAACAGCCACAGCAACTGGAGCTGGAAATTCATGCCGACCGGTTACGGCTTAATTATCCTGCCGGCGAGCCGTTGCGGGTATTTGAACTGACAGAGCAGGGCCAGCTGGATTTTGCTGCGTTAAGCCTGTATTTGCAGGATTTAAAACTGACCTTTCAGCAAAAAAATATTGAAAAGCAGGATATTACTATTCTGGCGCCGGATGAGTTGGACTACCAAACGTTGGTAACGGCAATGGACACAGTGCGTTCGTTTAAAGCTGTTGTGGTGGCGCAGGTGGTAGATGCAGAACTGTTTCCGCAAATCTCGCTTGGCCAGTTGCCATCAGCGGAGGGCGCAGAATGAAAATGTCATTTCGCGCCAAACGGCTGGAGCGGCAAAACCAGCGCCTGGCGCAGGGCAGTAAGCTGAATCTGGTCGCGCTGATGGATATTTTTACCATCCTGGTGTTCTTTTTAATGGTAAACCAGTCTGAAGTTAAAGTGTTGCAAAGCAATAAAGACATCAGCCTGCCACGCTCGGTGTCAGAGCAGTTGCCTGGCGAGAAAGTCATGTTAACCATTACCGCTAACGGCATTCTGGTGCAGGGTAAGCCGGTATGGCAGGGCGACTGGCGGCAAGACAGCAGCCTGTGGTTGACCGACCTGACCAACGCGCTGACAACAGAACTGAATTATCTGTCCGGTCGCGCCGGGCCCTTGCCTGAAGCACAACAGCCAAACGGTCGTGCGTTAACAATATTAGGCGATGCCGCTACGCCGTATGCATTGCTGCGGCAATTGATGGCGATCTGCGCTGCGACTGAATATCGCGATTTATCGCTGGCCGTAGAAACCATGCCAGCCAGCACTGCAGCGGAGGTTCCATGACCACGCTGACCATGGCGGGCTTTGACACGCCGCAGTTTGAAGATAAACGTTTTTACCGCCTGTTATGGCTGGGTTTTGTGTTATGGCTGCTGTTTGCTGTATTGATACCGGCGTTGACGGTACCTGAACGTAGCCGCCAGCTGCAGGAGCAACTGCCGCCGCAGTTAGCGCGGGTCATGTTGGAGGAGCGCAAAGCGCCACCACCACCTGAGCCGGAGCCGGTGCCTGAGCAAGTAACAGAGCCGGTGAAACCGGAACCGGTGCCCGAGCCGGTGGCTGCCACACCGGAGCAGGTTAAACCCGATCCGCAACAGGCACGCCAACAAGCAGAGCAAGCCGGTTTGATGGCGATGCGCGATGATTTGGCGGCACTGCGGCAAAGTTTCCAGCTGAATAACAGTACACCGCAGGTAAAAAGCCGTGGCGAACAGCAAGCCACTCAGGTCGAGCGTAAACTGCTGCGCAACGAGGCATCAAAAAGCTTTGCCAGCGCCGAAGCTGCCGCGGTAGCCGGTGATATTGCCCGTTCAGAGCTGGCCGACACCGGCAGTACCCGGCTGGCAGAAACTGAGCTAAAAGGCTTGTCTGCCAATGCGCCGCAGCAACAAAGCCGCAGCACTGCTGATAGCAGTGGCGGGCCGCAGGGACGTTCGGAGGCCACAATCCGCCGTGTGCTGGAAGCCAATAAAAGCAGTTTATATACCCTGTACAGCCGGGCGCTGCGGGCTAACCCGCTGTTAAAGGGCAAGGTGGTGTTTGAGTTAGTGATCCGTCCTGACGGCAGTTTGGCCGAAGTGAATATCATGCAAAGTGAGCTGAACGACAGCAAGCTGGAGCGGCAACTAACGTTACGCTTACGCTCAGTCAATTTTGGTGCCGAGGCAGTAGCCTTAACCCGTTCGCAGTGGACGGTTGAGTTTTTACCGGGCTGATAGCAGCCGGAGGTGATACAAATGCGTTATTTACCCTATGCCTTTTTGCTGGCGTTTGGCAGCCTGCTGCTAAGCCCAACCGCAGCGGCCGGCTCACTGGAGCAGGCCAAGCGGCTGCATGACCGTATTGCCGGCGTGCCGGCTGATGCTGCGACACTAAGCCAGATGCAGGCACTGATTGACGGCGGTAATGCAACAGCCGCCGCTGAGTTGGCAATGCAGCACCCGGATTTCTACCGTACCACACTCAAGCTGTTTGCTGCCGCAGCCACTAACCGCGATCAGGATGTGTTTGAGCCGCTGAATGACTACAGTGCTACCGTTATCGGCCTGGTGCGGGATGAGGTGGATTTTCGCCAGTTACTGCAAACCGACATTTTATATGTCGGAGCCGACAGCCTGGGCTTACCGCCGTATCAGAGCAACAACAATGAGCATTATCTGGCGCTGGAGCGCCAGGCGGTAGATTTAGCGCAGCATTTAGAACCCAGAGCACAAAGTACACTGAACGGCATTCCCTCTGAGGCCGCTGCCGGCGTGATGACCAGCCGCGCAGCGGCCAAAGCGTTTTTCTACCTCGGCACCAACCGGGCCATGTTCCGTTTTACGCTGATGAACCAGCTGTGTACCGATTTGGAGCCGCTACAGGATATCACCCGACCGACAGATCGTATTCGTCAGGATGTCAGCCGCAGCCCGGGCGGCGACAGCCGGATTTTTAATAACCGCTGTGTCGGTTGCCATGCCGGCATGGATCCACTGGCTCAGGCTTTTGCTTATTATGATTATCAGTTCACTGATGAAGACGGTAGTAACGGCCGGATTTTTTATCAGCAAAGCGGCACACAAAACGACATAACGCAAAGCCGCGTGCAACCTAAATACCATATTAACGCCGGTAGTTTCCCGTACGGCTTTCGCACGCCGGACGACAGCTGGAGCAATTATTGGCGCGAAGGCCAAAACCAGTCTTTGGGCTGGGATAACAGCTTGCCAGGCAGTGGCAGCGGCGCCAGAAGTTTGGGAGAAGAGCTGGGCAACAGTACCGCTTTTGCTCAGTGCCAGGTAAAAAAAGTGTTTCGCACCGTATGCTTACGTGAGCCGGAAAGTCTGGCCGATGTGAATATGCTGCACACTGTGACTGACGATTTTCGGGCCGGGGGGTATCTGTTGAAGCAGGTATTCGCTGACACTGCCACTTATTGTATGGGAGAGTAGTGATGAAATTATATTTACTCCCGCTACTGACGTTAAGCCTGTTATTGGCCGGTTGTGGTGGTGCTGAGGTAGAGCAAAACCCGCCGCCACCGGTACAGGAAGACAACGCCAATTACACCGGGCCTGCACCACAAACTGATGATATTCAGTTGTTTAAGCTAACGTTGTGGGACAATATCGCCGGCGCTAACCGCTGTGGTGCCTGCCATGTGCAAGGCAATACGGCGCCGTATTTTGCCCGCAATGATGATATTAATCAGGCGTATGCTGCTGCCGTACCGCTGGTGAACCTGGCCGACCCGGCACAATCGCTATTAGTCACTAAGCTCGCCGGCGGGCATAACTGTTGGCTGGCAAGCGACACGGCGTGTGCCGACACTATGGCGCAGTGGCTGCGCAACTGGGCTAACAGTACCGACACCGAAAGCGCCACTGTGGTGCTGGTGGCACCGCCGGTGCGTGAGCCCGGTAGCAGCAAAGTGCTGCCACAGGACCCGGCATTATTCAGCAACAGTGTGTACCCGCTGCTGCGCCAGTACTGTGTTAATTGTCATGCGCCTGATGCACCGCAAACCCAGTCGCCGTTCTTTGCTGACAGCAATCTGGCAGCGGCGTACGAGGCCAGCCGTAAATTGGTTAACCTTGATAACCCGCAATTGTCGCGTTTTGTGGCCAGGCTCGGTGGTGAATTTCATAACTGTTGGTCCAACTGTGATGATGATGCGGCAGAGATGCTGGCCGCTATCAGGCAAATAGCCGACAACGTTGAGCTGACCGCGCTGGATCCGGCGCTGGTGCCGTCTAAAGCACTGCGGCTGGAAGACGGTATTGTCGCCTCCAGTGGTGGCCGCTTTGAAGCCAACCAAATCGCTTTTTACCAATTTAAAACCGGCGAGGGTGTTATCGCTTACGACACCTCAGGGGTAGAGCCGGCAGCAAACTTAAGCTTGCAGGGCGACATCAACTGGGTAACCGGCTGGGGTATTCAGCTAAACAGTGGCCGCGCCCAGGCCAGCACGCAAAACAGTGCCAAGCTGGCGCAACTGATGAGCGCCACCGGCGAAATGAGTGTCGAGGCCTGGGTGGTGCCGGCTAATGTGGTGCAGGAAGGCCCGGCGGCTATTGTCAGTTACGCCGGCAGCAGCAGTGAACGCAACTTTACGCTGGGGCAAAGCCAGTACAATTACGACTTTTTGCTGCGATCCGGCGCAGGCGATTTTGCCGGTTTGCCGGCGCTGAGCACGCCTGATGCGGATGAGGTGTTACAGGCTACGTTGCAACATGTGGTGCTAACCCAGGACCCGGTGAACGGCCGGCGCATTTATGTCAATGGTCAGGATACCGGCGTGCGCGAAGATGCAGAGGCTATTCGCAACTGGGACAGCAGTTATGCGCTGATTGTCGGTAACGAGGCCAACGGTAACCGGCAATGGCAGGGCACGATACGGCTGTTAGCGCTGCATAACAAAGCGTTGAGCGCGGCGCAAATTCAGCAAAATTATGAGGTTGGCGTCGGGCAAAAATTCTATTTTCTGTTTGGTATCGGTGAGCTGATTAATCTGGCCGATAGCTATATCGTGTTTGAAGTAGCGCAGTTTGACAGCTATTCCTACCTGTTTAATGCACCGTATCTGGTGAATCTGACCGGCAGCAGCTTGCCGCAAGACTTAACGATTAGCGGTATGGCGCTGGGCATGAACGGCAAGGAAGTGGTTACCGGCCAGGCCTGGCTAAAACAGCAATTTAATCTCGCAGCCGGCACCGCCTTGACCGAAGGTGCAGTGTTATCTGCTCAGGGCACCATTATCGGCACTGAGTTGGGCGCATCTGCAGATGAGTTTTTCTTATCCTTTGGCCGGATTGGTGAATTTGAAAATGTGCGTACCGGTATTAGTGTGCCGGTGCAGCAAATTATTGCGGCGGCCACCAGCACCAGTGAGATTGGCTTGCGCACCTTTGCAGAAATTCACGCCACGATGAGTGCATTAACCGGCGTGGCGCAGCAACAAAGTACGGTGTCAGCGGTATATCAAACTATACAACGGCAACTGCCGGCGGCTGACAGCATTGACACCTTTGTTTCAGCGCAGCAAATGGGTATCACCCAACTTGCTATTGCCTACTGTAATGCCGCGATAAGTGATAACAGTATCCGCCAGAGCTGGTTCCCCGGAGTCGACTTTTCTGCGGCACCGGCGACCACTTACAGCCTGGCAAACCGGCCGCAGTTTATACAGCCGTTGCTGGATCAGCTAATGCCGTTGGCGCCGCAAACGTCGGCGCTGCGTGCTGATGTCGAAACTGAGCTTGAGGAGCTTATCACGCGCTTAAGTAACTGTGGCGGGGCCTGCAGCGCCGATCGCAGTACCACCATTGCCAAAGCGGCCTGTACTGCGGTACTTGCCAGTGCTGAACTGCTGGTGCAGTAGGAGAAGAGTTATGAAACGTAAAACACCTTTGCACCCGGACAGCCCGTTATTTCATGCCTGCCACAGTAAGCCCGTAAGCCGGCGCGATTTTATTGCCTGTGGTATGGGCTATGGCGCTGCGGTGCTGACAACCGGGTCGGTATTCGGTTTGTTTGCTAACCCGGGTAAAGCCTATGCTCAGTTGTCACCGGATCTGGAAGCGTTAAAGCAGCTGTGCGGTATTAACGTGCAGGGCGCCGGTAAAATTCCGTTTATTTGTTTTGATTTAGCCGGCGGCGCTAACATTGCCGGTTCCAATGTATTGGTGGGCGGGGCCGGTGGGCAGCTCGACTTTTTATCGGTGCAGGGATACAGCAAGTTGGGGTTGCCGGCCGATATGGTACCGACCGCGGTAAATGCCGCCAACCCGGCCGGTGGCTTTGTTAACAGTCAGCTGGGCCTGGCGTTTCACAGCGATTCACAAATGCTGGCCGGTATTTTAGAGCGCACCACTATGGCTACTCAGGCCATGACAAATGGTGCGGTGTTGCCGTCGCGTTCAGAAAACGATACCGGTAACAACCCGCATAACCCGATGTATGCCATTGCCAAAGCCGGTGCCAGCGGCTCGTTAATGCCACTGATTGGCTCGCGTAACTCTGACTCCGGTGCCAACTCCATGATGCCGATGGAGTTTTATAACCCTGAGCTGCGGCCAACCAAAATTGACCGGCCGTCGGATGTTACCGGGTTGGTGGATGTGGGCGATTTATTCAGTTTGTTAAACCAGAACGATGCCGTAGCAGTGATGGAGTCAGTGCAGCGCATCAGTGACAGTAAACTGGGCCGGGTTAATACCAATATCAGCCGCGATGCAGTGATTAAAGAGTTGATCCGCTGCGGTTATGTTAAAAGTGCTGATCTGGCAGATCGTTTCGGTAACCCGGCGACGCTGGACCCGGCAGCAGACCCGGATATCGTTGGTGCAGCCGGCATTTTCAGTGCCGATGAGTTTAATGCCGACGCGGAGTTTCGTAAAACAGCATCGGTGATGAAGCTGGTGGTAAACGGCTTTGCCGGTGCCGGCTCCATTACTATCGGCGGCTACGATTACCATACCGGCGAGCGCGGTACCGGAGAACTGCGTGACTTACGCGCCGGTCGCTGTATCGGTGCCTGCCTGGAGTATGCCGCCCGCATGAACCAACCGCTGATGGTGTATGTATACAGCGATGGCTCGGTAGCCAGCAACGGCCGCATAGATGACTCGGAGTTTGGCCGTGGTAAAGGCGAGTGGACCGGCGATAATTCCTCCACTGCAGCGTCTTTTATGTTGGTATACAGCCCTAACGGCCGCCCGTCCTTGTTGGGGGGCACAACAGCAGAGCAGGCGCGGCATCAACAAATTGGTTTTATGCGACCGGATGCTTCAGTGGAAACCGGCTCGTCCGTTGCTGCCAATAACGTTAACTTACTGGTGCAAACGGTGATGCTGAATTATCTGGCATTGCACGGCGAACAAGGGCGTCTGAGTGAAGTGGCACCGTTTCACGGCTTGGGTAACGCCGCCAGTATTGACCGTTTAACGGCGTTTGCGCCGATAATTTAACGTAGGCACTTTGCGACAGTACTTTGCGACAGTATTCCGGGACAGTACTATGCGACAGTGCTTTGCGCTGGCGTATTTTAGCCCGGCGTATATAGTGTAAACAGCTGTTTCGCTGTAGCGGAGGCCGTATGAAATACAGCATGCTGTGGTTAATTTGTCTGCTAAGTAGTTTTTCCGGGTACAGTTGTAATCTGCGGATGGGCATAGAAACCAGCTTTCCGCCTTATATAGTGCAGCAAGGCGACAGCTGGCGCGGCTTAAATGTCGAGTTGTTGCAACTGCTGGTGCAGGATATTGGCTGCGGGCTGGAGTTTATTCACAGCCCCTGGCTGCGCTCATTAAAACTGATAGAGCAGGGCGAGCTGGATGTATTAAGCCACCTGACTTACAACACCGAGCGCAGTGCTCAATTTGCCTTTATCGGCCCGCATCAGTTAGAGAGCATCTATCTGGTGGGGTCAGCAGAGGCTTTTGAAGGGCTGACCGATATGCGTCAGTTAAAGCGTCAGGGCAGTAAAGGGATTATTGCGCTGCTAAATGGCGCTTATTACGGTGATGAGCTGGACAGTATTTTAAATGATGCCAACAACCGCTCGCTGTTTGTGTTTATCCGCGGCAATGAAGATAAGCTGGCGCTGCTGCTTAACGGCCGTGTGCATGGCTTGCTGGAGGATATTACCGCGTTTCATTACTGGCAGCACTCAGCCACCGTGCCGGCAGAGCAATATCAGCCATTGTTTAAAGTGTATGAAAGCCTGGTGTATTTTGGCTTTAACCGCAAAACGCTGAGTGTTGAGCAACTGCAGCAACTCTCTGCGGCCTGGAATAAGCGCTATCAGGATGGCAGCCTGCAAGCGATAGTAGCAAGGTATCAACTGGAACATTATCAATTCAGCCTGCCGTCGCCCGACTCAGTTTTGCCGGAAACGGCGGCACCGGACTGATAATGCCAGAGTGGGCATTAATCTGTTACTGTCTGTGGTATCAGAGGTGCAGGGTCTAAGTGGTATTTGTGATAAATTTTTGCCAGTTCGCCGCTTTGATACAATTTTTGCCAGGCGTCAGCTAACTGCTGAATTTGTTGTGCTGATAATGCCGCTTTACTCAGGCCGAAATACACCGGGCTTTCATATACCAATAACAGTGGCTGGTATTTCTCTGCCATCGGATAGCTGTGCTGTTGCCAGTAATGCAGCACCGACAAGTCCTCCAAAATAGCGTTCACGCGCCCGGCGCGCAGCAGCGCCAGCTTATCCTGAATGCTGCTGATACTGACTAACTGGCGCGCAAGCACCGGGTGTTGGCTTAACCGGCTGAATTCTTCGCCGTAGTAAGCACCATGCAGGCTGGCGATAGCGCCTAAATCTTTGTCTTGTGTCAGCTGCTGCAGGTTTTCCAATGCCGGCAGTACAGTGGGATCGCCAATCAGGTAAATGGCTTCAATATGATGCGGACCGATAAAAGCAAAATGGTTTTTACGCTGCGGGCTGACAGATAAATGGCTCAGCACATCTAAGTCGCCGCTTTCGCTTTGTTGTAATGAGCGCAGCCAGGGGCTGTTAATAAAACTGACCTGACAATTTACTTCGCTGGCCAGCCGCTGCAGCAGCTCAACACTTAAACCGCCCCATTGGTCGTCGCGTTGAATTAAATGCGGTGGAAAGTCTGTTTCTGCTGCCATACGCAAGACACAGGGTTGCTCGGCGCTGGCCGCAAACAACAGCTGCAATAACATCAACAATAGCCCGCTGCGGTATAACACAGACTTCATAATACGTAATATCCGGCCGGTTAGTATCTACAGTTAGTGAATGTAGCTGAACAACGGGTTTAATGCATGTGTTATCTGCAGCGGCAAACTGCTGCACGGGTTATTGTGTCAGGCCGGTAGAAAAATGCATTTTCAGGTTAGCATCAATAAAGATAGCGTCGTAACCGTCAATACGCTCAATCAGCTCCATGCCTTGTTGCAGGCCCAATACGAATAACGTGGTGGATAAAGCATCGGTTTTGGTGGTGTCAGCGCCGGTGACGGTAACGCTGAGCAAGCCGGTGGCACTGACGCCGGTTTTTGGATCGATGATGTGATGATAACGCACACCATCCTCAATAAAGTAGCGCTCATAGTCGCCGGAGGTGCTGACGGCACTGTCTTGTAACGGTAACCTGGCAGCATATTTATCGTCCTGACGCGGATGCTTTATGGCTACCAGCCAGGGTTTACCGCGTTTATCACCCAGCAGACGACTGTCGCCACCGGCGGTGAGTTGTGCATGGCGGATCCCTTGCTGTGCCAACAGCGCAATGCCGCGCTCTACCGCGTAGCCTTTAGCAATACCACCCAAATCGATTTTTACGCCTGGCTGGCTGTAGCGCACCTTATTGCCTGGCAATAGTTCAATACTTTGATAGTTCACAAACTGCCGGGCCTGGCGCAACTGAGCGGCATCGGGTTTCTTGCGGGCCCGGTAATCATAATAAAAACCAACTGAGGCAAACGTAATATCAAAAGCGCCGTTACTCAGCTCAGAAATATGTTTAGCTTGCTGCAATAACTGATAAAACTCGCTGCAGACTGTTACCGGCGCTGCGGCGGCGCTGCGGTTTAACAAGCTAAGCTCGCTGCTTTCTATGTAAGGGCTCATTAGCTGATTTATCCGCTCAAACTCGGCCTGCACATCCAATATCAGTTGTTTGGCTTTGGCGTTATCTTCACTCCAAAACTCGATATAAGCGCGGGTGCCCAGGGTATCAAAGGCTTCACGTTGCCACTGTGCCTGCGCCGGAGCTAACAACATTAAAGCAGCCGGCAGAGCATATAACGCCTGCTGTAACAGATAAAAAACAACGCGCATTACGAATTCCGATAGCATAAACAACAGTGTTGGCTATTGTTACAGAGCCGGCGGCTTTACTCAATGCTGCTGTTAGTTGTGGTTGTCGGATGTTGGTTTTATTTCGATGAAAGCGGCTTTTATTTGATAAATTTCCGATATGTTTGCATTGTTGCGATCAAACACTATCTTTAAATGCGTTGGGCAATACTCCTCGTATAAATAACCAGTTGTTTGTTTTTGTTATTTGTTTTTACTGCCGTTGGAGACTAAGGGCACAGCCCGGGTACTTAGCAAAGTATCTTACAGTAGTCGTTACCCTGAATTATCGTTCACAGCCATGAAGGCTGTGTGGTGTTCGTTTGGCAGGAAGAAACCGCAATATGATAGCAAAGACGTTGTCGCAACTGGCGCTGCAGCTTAATCGCTTCTTACGACATAATTTTAAGTTGGACGAAGATATTGTGCTGGTGTCGAACTTAAATGAGGCCGACGGCAGTGCTTGTACTCAGGTAAACAATAAACTGGCGCTGTTTTTGGTCGGCGTGGAAAAAGAAACCGCTTCGCGCAGTAAAATGCCACTGCTTGATGCCGGTTTTGCCCGTAGCGGCAACAGCGCACCGCCACTGCATCTGAATTTATATTTAATGCTGGCGGCTAACTTTAACGGCGCCAACTATAGCGATGCATTAACTTTACTGTCGGCCTGCATCAGCTTTTTTCAACGCAATCCGCTTTTTACGCAGCAAAATTTGCCGGGGTTAGACCCTGCTATTGAACGGCTGGCGTTAGATATGGAAAACCTCAGCATTCAGGACGCCGGCAGCTTATGGGGCATGCTGAGCGGCAAATATTTACCCTCGGTGTTGTATAAAGTGCGCATGGTTAGTTTTGACGGCGCTGATATTTACAGTCAAAGCAGCCTGTTACGCAAACCCGTCAGCGATATTGGTAGCCAGCCATGAGCTACCTGACCCTTTGCAGTATTACCTTAAATCATCAGTATTTCAGCGATGGCCTGTTGCAGCAAGGCGAGCTGGTTGTTGCCGGCGAATCTAAAGCTGCACTACAGAATGCGCAGCTGTTGTTTAAACCGACCAAACAAGGTGGCCTGTTGCTGCTGGACAGCGACCGGCGCGATATTGCCGCGGCATGTTGTGACCCGGTGTTAACCCTGTATTTGTTGTTGTACAGCAAGGATCCGCAGTTTGGCAGTTACAGCGCCCCGTCAGTTACAGCAGATCAGCTGTTGTATTGCGATAACCGCCAGCCGCAGGCCTCAGGCGCTCTGCATGCCGGGCCGCAGCTTGGTAGTGCAGAGCTGATGGATATCAGTGAGGCGGAGCTTGCCGCGTTATCGCAGCTTAAACGCCGGCCACTGCCGGTATTGGTGCTGGCGTTGGCTATCAATCGTGCGGCGGTTGAACAACTTACCGCGGATAACGCTGCGGCATACTCGGTGCAATTTGGCTGCCGGCACAGCATTTGGCGCTACTACCTTTGTGGCAGCAGCTTTACCGCGGCGCCGCTGCACATTGCCGATATGGCGCAACAGCAACAGTTTGTGCAGCGAGCCGATACCAGGTTGCCAAACGGCCGGCTTGCCAGGGTGTTTGAATCCGGCCAGCCGTTAATGTTGACACAGTTCAGCCCGTACCGGTTTGCCTTGGTGAGCCGGGCTGACAGCATGGAAAAAATTCTGATCAAACGGTTGCCGGTAGCGGCAGCCGGGCAGTTCGATAGAGCGGTAGTAAACGGAGTAGAAAGCAACGTGTCGGAAATTTACCTTAACTATTAACCAGAAAGGATCCAATCATGGGGCAGATGAAAACGCCTGGCGTTTATATCGTAGAAAAAAATGCCTTTCCCAATTCGGTAGTGGAAGTGGCAACAGCAGTGCCGGCTTTTATCGGCTATACCGAAAAAGCACTGAATGGTACTAAATCGTTGACTAACCAGCCAATGCGTATCAGTTCAATGTCAGAGTTTCACAACTACTTTGGCTTTGCACCGACACCAATGTTTGGTTTGGCCGAAGCCACGGCACCGGACGACAACAGCTTTAGTGTCGGCGCTAAATCGTATCAGCTTAGCCACGACAGCGGCAAAAACCTGTTGTATTTCGCCATGATGCTGTTCTATCAAAACGGTGGCGGCCCCTGTTATATCGTGTCCGTGGGCAATTACGGCAATGATGTTGAAGGCGCTAAGTTGATGGCCGGTATTGATCAACTGATCAAAGAGCAGGAACCCACCATGCTGGTGATCCCCGAAGCCGTGTTGCTGACAGAAGACGATTGTATCGCGGTGCAGCAGGCTGCGTTGGCGCATTGTGGCGGTAAGATGCGTAACCGTGTCGCCATTTTAGACGTGTGGCAGGGGTATAAACCACGTCAGCACCCTGAGGGCGATTGCATCGATAACTTTCGTGGCAAACTGGGCATTAATTACCTCGATTTTGCCACCGCCTATTATCCGTGGCTGAACACCAGCATAGTGCAGGAACGTGATCTGAGTTATCAGAATCTGGCACCGGCAGAACTGCTGCAACAGTTACTGAAACAAGAGCGCAACCTGCCGGATGAATTACCTAAGCTTGATGACAAAGCCACCGCCGCCGATAAAGCTGCACAGTTGAAATTGCAACAGCAACTGGATGCGATAGCGGATATCAGCGCCGACTGGAGCACATTGGATAGCGCCGAGCGGGTGGCCAAGCAAATGCTGCTGCATAAAAGTTTAAAGGCTATCAGCCCGCTGTACAGTCAGCTTATCAGCCAGATGCGTGCCATCTTAAACCTGCTACCGCCGGCAGCGGCGATGGCCGGTATTTATACCATGGTCGACAATACCAAGGGCGTGTGGAAAGCACCGGCTAATGTCAGTTTAAGTGCAGTGATATCGCCGGCCGTGAACATTACCCACGATGAGCAGGAAGATTTAAACGTCAGCACCCAGGGTAAATCCGTTAATGCTATCCGTACCTTTATCGGCGAAGGCACTCTGGTATGGGGCGCCCGCACGTTGGACGGCAACAGCCTCGACTGGCGCTATATCAGTGTGCGGCGCACCATGATTATGCTGGAAGAGTCTATCCGGCTGGGCACCAAGGCCTATGTGTTTGAAAACAATACCGCCAGCACCTGGGTTACCATTAAAAGCATGATCCGCAATTTTCTTACCGGTATCTGGAAACGCGGCGGCCTGGCCGGTGCGTCACCGGAAGATGCGTTCAGTGTCAGTGTCGGGCTGGGAGAAACCATGACCTCAGAAGATATTCTGGAAGGCATTTTGCGGGTCACAGTATTGGTAGCGCTGATCCGGCCGGCCGAGTTTATTGAAATTACCTTCCAGCAGCAAATGCAGAAGTCTTAATTAACTAAGCAGCTTATTAAACGAATACAAGGAGCTTAACAATGGCTGATGACGGTTCAACTCAATCCACGTCGGTGTGGCCCTTACCGAAGTTCTATTTCCAGGTGAAATGGGACTCCGAGGTAATGTCGTTTCAGGAAGTATCCGGGCTGGATATCGAAGCGCAAATTATTGAATACCGCGCCGGCGACAATCCGGTGTTTTCCGCTACCAAGATGCCGGGGCTGAAAAAATCCGGCAACGTAACGATGAAAAAGGGTGTGTATAAATCGGATAACAAATTCTGGGCCTGGTTTAGTCAGATTAAAATGAACACCATCAAGCGCTTGCCGATCACCATCAGTCTGTTGGACGAAGCCGGCGGCACCACCATGGTGTGGACGCTGACCAATGCCTGGCCGACTAAGATCACCGGCACTGATCTAAAATCCGACGGCAATGAGGTGGCAATAGAAACCATCGAAATTGTGCACGAAGGCATCACCATAGATAACCCGTAACAGGTAACCGCAGATGAGTGAGTTGGCCGCATCAGAGTATCCGTTACCGGCGTTTTATTTCCGGGTGAAGTTTGCTTCATCCGGCGATAGCGCCGACACCGCATTTCAGGAGGTGTCGGGCATCGGTGCACAACTGGATACTGAAGACGTAGCAGAAGGTGGCGAAAACCGTTTTGTGCATAAACTGCCCAAAGCGGTAAAGCACGGCAACCTGGTGCTAAAGCGCGGTATAGCCCCCAACAGCTCTGAGCTGGTGCAGTGGTGCATTAAGGTGTTTGAGCAGGGCGTGGACATCATTATTACACCGATGACCATCACCGTAGAATTATTGGACAACACCGGGCAGCCGGCCCGCAGTTGGTCTTTTGTTAATGCTTACCCCGTCAGCTGGCAGATTGAAGGTTTTAACGCCGGTAAAAACGAGGTAGCCATAGAAAAGCTGGAGTTCAGCTATCAGTACGTAAACCGGGAGCGCTAATATTATGCCGATTGAAGTCACTAAACTGATTGTAAAATCGACCTTGCTGGAGCCGCAAAGTGACAGCCAGGCGCGCCAGCCTTATCCGCGCCACGAGTTACAACAATTGAAGCAAGACATCCTGCAGGAATGCCAGCGTTTGTTGCAGCAGGCGCAGTATGAGCAGAGGCCGCGCTGATGAGTGGCAGTAAGTCGCTGTTAACCATCAGCTGTTGTGACAACAATGGCCAGCCCACCGGCGAAGGGCAGTTTCAGGCGATGATTAATCCTGCCAGCCTGAACCATCAGTTGGGCATCAGTTATAACACCGATAACAGCAGCAACTTGCCGGTCGGTAAATCGGCAGTGGAAAGTAAGCTGAGCCAGTATCAGCAGGAAAAACTCAGCTTTGAGCTGGTGCTGGACGGCACCGGAGTGGTGCCGGTAGCCGGACAACAGCTGATCGATGTCAGTAAGCAGGTAAAGCAGCTGAAAAACGTGGTGTACCACTATGTCGGTGAAAAACACGAACCCAGTATTGTTAAGTTGCAGTGGGGCCAGAGCTTCAGTTTTATCGGCCGGTTAACCAGCATGACGCTGGATTACACCTTGTTTAAACCCGGTGGCGACCCGCTACGGGCGAAGATAAAGCTGAATTTCGGCAGCTATATGTCAAATAAACAGGAAGCACTGAAAGCTGACCGGCAATCGCCTGATCTCACCCATCAGGTATTGGTGAAAGCCGGTGATACGCTGCCCAATCTGTGTTACCGCATTTACCGTGACAGCAGCTACTACCTGGCGGTAGCTGAATTTAATCAACTGGACAGTGTCAGCGTGCTGACGCCCGGCCGCCAGTTGTATTTTCCACCGCTGAGGTAAGCTATGGCCAACTCTCCGTTACAAGGGGCCGATGGGCCGGTGCGGCTTAGTGTAACCAGCGATGGCAACGCGCTGGCAGACAGCATCAGTATCATCAGTGTCGATATCAGCAAAGCGTTAAACCGTGTGCCGCTGGCAGTGCTGACTTTTAGTGACGGCGATATGCCGGCTAAAGATTTTCCGTTGTCTAATCAGGCAGCTCTGGCACCCGGTGCCCAACTGGTGATCAGCGCCGGTTATGGTGATGACGAACAACAAATCTTTAGCGGGGTAGTGGTAAAACACAGCCTGGCGGTCAGTGGCGACAATCAGGCAAAGCTGGTAATTGAATGTCGCGACGCTATTTTTGCCGCCACGCTGGCGCGCAACAATGCTAACTATATCAACCAGACTGACAGCGAGATTTTACAACAGATAAGCGCTAAATATCCGGTCAGCGCAACCGTTGCTGCTACCACTGAAACCCAGGCCGAATTAGTGCAGTACTACTGTACCGACTGGGACTTTATGCTGCTGCGCGCCGAAGTAAATGGCATGGTGGTGGCAGTGGACGATGGCAAGCTGGACATAGCCGCGCCGGATGTAGCGGCCGATGCTGTACTTAAAGTCACCTATGGCGATGATTTACTCAGCTTTAACGCCAGCCTGGATGCCAGCCAGCAATTCGACAGCGTAAAAAGTGTCAGTTGGGATCACAACAGCCAGCAAATACAACACAGCGAAGCGGCCGGTATTGCCCTGACAGCACAGGGCAATATCAGCGGCAGCACCCTGGCTCAGGTGGCCGCAGTACCGGAGTTTCGTTTACAAAGCACGGTACCGCTGAGCGATGCCGGCTTAACCGGTTGGGCTAAAGCACAGCAGCTTAAATCTGCGCTGGCACGTATTCGCGGTGAGCTGCGTTGTCAGGGATCGGCACTGCTGAAACCCGGTGTACTGCTGGAGGTAAACGGTGTCGGCGAACGTTTTAACGGCAAAGTGTTTGTCGCTCAGGTGCGGCATATTATCGCAGACGGTGATTGGATATCGCAGGTGAGCTTTGGCATGTCGCCGCAATGGTTTGCTCAAAGTGCTGATATCAGCGCGCCGTTGGCCGGCGGGGTGTTACCGGGGGTTAACGGTTTGCAAATCGGTGTGGTGATGAAACTGGATGCTGACCCCGACAATGCCTATCGCATTCAGGTCAATGTACCGGTATTGCAGGCAGAAACCGCCGGGATCTGGGCGCGGTTACTCAGCTTTTATGCCTCTTCCGGCTTTGGCCAGTTTTGCCTGCCGGAGATTGGTGACGAGGTGATCCTCGGTTACCTGAACAATGATCCCTGTTATCCGGTGATCCTTGGCAGCGTATACAGCAGCAAGCTCAAACCGGCTTACGAGCCGGGGGCAGAAAACAATATTAAAGCCTTTGTCAGCCGCACTAAGCTGACGTTGGAATACGACGAAGAGAAGAAAAAAATCAGTATTCTGACCCCCGCCGGTAATAAAGCGGTGCTGGATGACGACAGTAAAACCATTCTGCTGCAAGACCAGCATGGCAACAAGGTCGAGCTGTCTGACAGCGGCATTTTGCTCGACAGCCCGAAAGACATCAGCTTAAACGCCAAAGGCAAAATCAGCCTGCAGGCGGTAAATAACATCGAACTGGCGGCGCAGGCCGATTTTAAGGCAACAGCGCTGAATATCAGTCAGCAGGCCAATGCAGGCTTTACGGCCAAAGGCAATGCCAGCGCCGAATTGTCAGCCAGCGGCCAAACCACGGTGAAAGGCGCCATGGTTATGATTAATTAACAACAGCTTATGCAACAGGAGAGAGTATGCCACCGGCAGCGCGTTTAACCGATATGCACCAGTGCCCGATGCAAACCCCGGGCTTGCCGCCTGTTCCGCATGTTGGCGGGCCGGTATTGGGGCCTGGTGTTGCCACCGTGTTGATTGAAAAACTGCCGGCCGCGGTGCTGGGCGATAGCTGCGTTTGTGTTGGCCCGCCAGACAGTATTGTTAAAGGCTCCGCTACCGTGATGATTGGCGGCAAACCGGCCGCCAGACTGGGCGATACCTGTGCCCACGGCGGCGCAGTGGTGATGGGTGCACCCACCGTAATGATAGGAGGCTGAATGAGTGCCGGGCAAGCTGATAATGCATTTTTAGGTATTGGCTGGGCTTTCCCGCCTGGTTTTAGTAGCGGCAGTTGCCATAGCGAAATGGTGACTGATCAGCAGGATATAGAGCAAAGCCTGCGTATTTTGTTTTCAACCCGGCCTGGCGAGCGGGTAATGCAGCCGGAATACGGTTGTGCATTGCAGCGCTATGTTTTCAGCATGTTAGATGAGCATGCACTGGCCAATATTATTGACGCTATCAGCCATGCCGTGTTGTTTTTTGAGCCACGTATTCAGTTATTACAGGTGACAGCAGATTTGCAGCAGCTGTTTGACGGCGTGTTAATGCTGCAACTGAGTTATCTGATCCGCGGTACTAACAGCCGGCATAATATGGTGTATCCGTTTTATTTGCTTGAAGGCACAGAGGTGGCGCAGTGACAACGCGCCTTACTACCTATGCGCACTGGCCGGCATTGTTTCATGCCGACGGAACCGCACAAACTGAGCAGCGTTATGCAGCGCTGCGTGACGATTATTTTCAGCCCGATACGCTCAGTTTTAACCAATTGCTCAGCCTGGCCGCCGGGTTGGCGGAGAATATCCGCTTTGTTGCTCCGGATGGCAGCACGCAGGGCAACTGGCGGCAATTATTCAACCACTCCGAGCCGGCTATTCTGGCACAAATAGCCGCATTGGACGCCGACCGTTTGCAACAGGACTGGACAGCACTACTGCAACAAACGCCGCTAAGGCAATATAATTTTGTGCTGACGCTGCTGCAGCAATATCACCTGTGGTATCAGCAGTTGCTGCAATTGGGCTCTGAGTCTGCCGTGTTATTGGCCGATAAACTGCACAGCAGTTGGCAAGCTCAACTGGCGCCTTACTTGCCGCTGTTACAACAGCCGGGCGCAAGTTCGCAGGGCGCAACAGACTTTAAGGCCTTGCTGCAGTTCGCGCCCGTAGCCTCAGCAACATGTCGGGCAGATGAAGCGCTGCAGCGCAGTGGCGCAGGGGTTTTGCAGCTATGCCGCTATTTGCAGCAGCAAACCACCGGTCAGCTCAACAGGTTACTATGCTCACAGCAGAATGAACCGGCGCTGGCGCTGTTTCTGGCTTTTTTGCGGCTGTATCAGGGCAATCAGCAACAGCTAAACCGCTTAACTGAGCGCCATCTGGCTTTTTACTACAACGACTGTCTGAATATGTCGCGGCGCAGCGCGCTGGCTCCGGCCGTCTGGCTCAGCCTGCAACCGGGCAGTGCAGCGGTATTGTTGCCGGCCAATAGCCGTTTTAGTGCCGGTAAAACCGCCGCCGGCCAGCCATTACTGTTTGATACTACTGCAGCACATTACCTGCAGCCGGTGCAGGTGCAACAGCTATACAGTCTGAGTTTACTCAGTAGTAAGCGCATTTCACCCGAACAGGAGCTGGGCTTTGTCAGTCGCATTTACAGCAGTGCTGCAGCTATGGCGCAGGCGGCTGAGCGCCCGCTGTTTGTGGCGGATGACGGTGTATCACGGATGCCCGGCTTTGCCATAGTGTCGCCTACCTTACAGCTTAGCGAGGGTGAGCGCAGCATAGAACTGCAACTGAGCCTGACGCCACCACAGCAGCTGGCCAACAGATTAACCGCCTTACTGCAGCGGGCTGACTATAGCTGGCCGCAGCGCTTACAGCAGGCGCTGGAGATCATTTGCGCCGGGCTGGATTATACTGTGCCGCCGGCACAATTACCGCAAGACGCGGCCGCGCTTGCCGCCAGCTTACCGGACCTGCCGGTGATGCCGGCGGCAACGCGCTGGCTGGCCTGTTATCAGCAGGTATTGTTGCTGTTATTGCTGCGCACAGAGCAACAACAAGCATTCAGTCGTTTGTTCGGTATCGTATTTAGCTATTACCTGTTTGGTCCCGACAACTGGTTAACGGCAAAAGACAGCCGGGCTATTGTGGCCAAAGCTGAGCAGCTGGCCTTGCAAAGTGGCGATGTGCAAAGTTATCAGTGTGTGCAGCAACTGCTGAGTGACGACAGAATGACGGTGTTTTACCGTTATTGCAGCGATTTGTTTTTACTGTCGCTGTCCACCGCCGGCGGCTTTGTCAATGTGGCGGAATACGCCTTACAACCGCTGGGCAATACTTCGCTGGGGCTGCGGTTGCGCTGTCAGCTTAGCAGCAGCTTTGCGGCCGTATGCGCCTGTGACGACACGGATGCTGGTATGCGGCTGACGCTGAACCCAATGGCCAAATTGTGTGGTTATTCGCTGTGCAGCCAGTTTGACATTGCAAGCTGCCGGCTGGAGGTAACGGTTAAGCATGCCCGCAGCCTTAACCTGAGCAACCAGTTGGGGCCGCTGGACAGCACTAAACCATTCTGGCCGTTTGGCCCGGTGCCACTGCCCGGCAGTTATCTGTTGTTTAACCACAGTGACTGGCAAGACAAACATCTACAGCAGCTTGAGCTTGAGCTGGACTGGGCTGAGCTGCCGGTTGCAAGCGAAGGACTGGCCGGCCACTATGCGGCATATGGTGAAGATATCACTAACTACAGTTTTAAAGCCAGGCTGGCCTTGTTGGAGCAAGGCCAGTGGCAGGGGGTAACAGAAGATCGTCAGCGCCAACCGGAGTTTTGCTTGTTTGCCTCTGCGCATAGCCATGCTGCGGTGCAACCCAAACAGCAACTGGCCTTCAGCGCTGTTGCTAGCTTCAGGTTAACCGCAGCACAGGCGGCTCAGCCGTATCACCCTGCGGCCAGCCAGGGTTTTTTCCGCCTCAGCCTGAGCCAGCCGGTCAGCGGTTTTGGCCACGGTCGCTACAGTAGCGCCCTCAGTGAAACCTTACTTTACAATGCAAAACAGAAAAAACCGCGGCCATTGCCGCAACCGCCTTATGCGCCGCTGCTGCAACTGCTTAGCCTAAACTACAGCGCCGCCTGTGATATTCATACCAGCCGCGACCCTGCCCCGGGCAGCCGTGATCGCATATTGCAGCTGTATCCGTTCGGTCAACGCCAAAGCTATCCCAGCGCCAGGCGCGACGCCGTGCGGCTGCTACCGCATTTTGCCCATCAGGCTTATGTGTTTATTGGTTTAGCCGGGGCCGACATCAGCGGCCGGCTGAGCTTGTTGTTTGATATAGAACCGGCCGCCGGCAGCAGTAACACCGTACCGGAAAATGCGCTGCACTGGCAGTATCTGCATGATGATGAATGGCTGGATCTTAACGACCAGGCGCTGTTGGCCGACAGCAGCCGCGGCCTGACCTCAAGCGGTGCCGTGTTATTGCAATTGCCGCATGCTTTGCAGCAACAGCATCAGTTAATGCCTTGTGGCTTGGCCTGGCTGCGGTTGTGTTGTGCCGGACAAAGCCGGCGCTATGGCCGGTTGCGGCGTGTTCTGCCAAATGCAGTCCGGCTTAAGGCGGCAGAGGCATTACCGGATACCGCTATGCTAAGCCAAAGTACATTGCAATGGACACTGCTGAGTAAGCAGCCCGGCATTAGTGTTGCCGGCTATTTGCCGGCATTACAGCAACCGGGTGATGAAGAAAGCAACCCGGCCAGAATACAACGTATCGCTGAGCGCTTAAGCCATAAACAACGTGCCGGCACGGCGTGGGATTTTGAACGCCTGGTACTGCAGGCCTTTCCGCAGCTGAGCAAAGTAAAGTGTTTTCCTAACGCCGCGCTGGAACAAAATGACCTGCAGCCCGGCCGTTTGTTGCTTATTGTGTTGGCTAAACCGCAAAGTTGTCAGCATCAGGACTGCCAGCGCAGCCTGGTAAGCGGTGAGCTGCTGCGGCAAATTAAACAGTATGTTGCCGCGCTGGCATCGCCTTTTGCCGCTATTGAAGTGGCTAACCCCGGTTTTGAGCAGCTACAGGTGCGCTGTGCCGTGCAGCTTAACCCTGCTTTACACAGCGGTGATGGCTTACAGCGCCTGCAGCAAGCGCTGTCTGATTATCTGTGCCCCTGGCATGAGCACGGGCTGGATGCCCGCTTTGGTTGGCAACTCAGGCCGCAGTTGCTGCAGTCTTTTATTCAGCAGCAACCTTATATTGATTACGTGACCGACTTTTCGCTGCTGCATATCAGCCGGTATGGCAGTCGCCGCTATCAGTTGCAGGACAGCGCCAACTACCGCGATACCGGGCAGCTGGTATTACAACCGGTGCGGCCATGGAACTTACTCACACCGGCGCGCCAGCACAGTTTGCGTGTATTGACGCAGCCTAAGCCGGAGTTGGCGCAGCCAACCGGTGTTAGCGAGCTGGAAATCGGCCATACCTTTATCATTCAGCAGGAAGCACGCGATGGCTAAACGTAACCGTAACACGCTGAAAAACTTTTTCCGCGACGGTGCCATGCCGTCGGCGCAGGAGTTTGCTGATCTGATTGATTCGTCACTGAATACCCTGGAAGACGGTTTTGATAAATCGGCCGGTTATGGTTTTGAAATCACCGTGCTGGGTAAGCATACTGAGCTGGTGAGTTTTTTTCGTGACAACCTCAGCGAGCAACCGCTGTGGAGCATCAGCTTTGATGAGCGCAGCAATGCTTTGCAATTTAAGCAGGCCGGTAAAGCCCTGCTAACCCTTACTCCGCAACAGCGGCTGGGCATTGGCACGGCCACCCCGGCCAGTGAGTTGGATGTGGCCGGCGTGGTCACGCAGCAGGGCCGGCAAGGCTATCAGCCCACCGGTAAGCGCCAGGTACCCGCGAACGGGCAATGGCATGATATCAGTGGCCCTTTGCAAGGCTGTCAGGCGTTAGAGGTAATGGCCGGAACCGGCAATAAAGGCAGTGGCCACTATGCCCTGTTGCAAGCCTTTGCGATTAATACCTACAACCCGACCGGCTGGTGGTTTAACTTTCTTAACCGTAAAAAGCGTATCAGGATGCAACAGGCATATTATTTGTCGCGCAGTTGCAAGTTAGAGCTGCGCTGGCAAGCGTCAGAGCAGGGCTACTGCCTGCAATTACGCTCACGCACGGATTTAGGTGACAATGTTCGTATCAGTTATTACCTGACCGGGCTGTGGTTTGACGCCGACATGAGCCAGTGCTGGCAAGACCCTGCCGCCGGCAGCGGAGGCAATGATGGCTGAGTACAGCATTAAGCGGCGCCAGACGCATGAAAAAGACCGTTTTACTGCCTTAAAACAACAGGCGCTGGCCGATATTCAGCAACTGGCCGGTAAGCGCTGGACCGACTACAACCTGCACGACCCCGGCATTACCTTGCTGGAGCAATTATGTTTCAGCCTGACAGAGCTGCAGTATCGTTGCGACTTCAGCATGGCGGATTTACTCAGCAGTCCGGATGGCACAATAGATTTTGCTGCACTGGGTTTAGTGTCGCCGGAGCAAATTCTCAGCTGCAGGCCGACCACAGCTGCGGATTACCGTCGTTATCTGCTGGATCAATTGCCGCAGCTGGCAGACATTTATCTGTTGCCGTGCGCCGTGTCGGGCTTATATCGTGCCGTTGCTGTGGCGACGCAGCCGGACCAGCCAACGGCGCCGCTTATTGCGGCTATCCGGCGCTGCTACAGCGCACAGCGCAACCTCGGGGAGCAACTGGGTCAAATAGATATAATTGCGCCGCTGCACTGTGAGCCGGTGGCGGAGCTGGATGTGCAGTCATCTGCCGATGCGGTAGAGCTGTTGGCGGAGTTTTACTGCTGTTGCCGGCAACTGTTGCAACGCAGCAGCGCCCGACGCAGTTACAGCGACCTGTTGGCGCAAGGCGCAGATTATGAACAGTTGTTTACCGGGCCGCTGACGCCGGGTGGCGTACTGGAGCACAGCGAAAGTGAACAGCGCCAATTACATATCACCGATTTTTTCCAGCCATTGCAGCATATTGACGGTGTAATACAGCTGCGGCAGTTTCATCTGCGCTGCGCCGGTCAGCCTTGTTACGATAATTTGCCGTTGCAGCAAGGCTTGCCGGTATATTATTTAGCTCTGCCGGATGCCACGCAGCCGCCAAAGGTGCGGTTGAGCATGGGTAATAAGACCATCAACATTGACTGGCCTGCCGTTGTGCAGCGTTATCAGCAAAAGCGTTTTCAGCAATACAGCCGTTGGCAAACAGATATAGCAGCACTGTGCCCGCCACCGGCCGGCCGTTACCGGGCTTCGGGCCGCTATCATTCTGTGCAGGCCTTGCTGCCGCAAAACTACGGCATGCAGCGGCCGCTGGCGCAAAGCTCACCGCGTCAATTACAACTGAAAGGCTACTTGCTGCTGTTTGAGCAATTGCTGGCAAACTTTCTTGCCCAGTTACAGCAGTTGCCGGCGTTGTTTTCACCGCAACATCTTACGCAGAGTTACTATTATCAGTCGTTGCAGGACGCCGGGATCCGTGATGTGGACGCGCTGCTGTATCAGGACATGAACACTACTCAGGCCAAGCTGTATCAGCAGTTAGATGACGTGCTGCAGCGTAAACACCGGCTGCTGGATTATTTACTGGCATTGTATGGTGAAAGCCTGCACCAGCACAGCCTGCAGCACTTTGATTATTATCATAGTGCTCAATCTGCGCTGCTCAGGCGGTTGCAGCAAAAAGTCAGTTATTTGCAGCAAATTGTTGTTATGACAAAAGATCGTATCGCCGCCCCCGATCATTACGCGCCGCTGTGGCGTGATGCCGTCGGAGGCTTTGTCCGCAAACAGGCATTGCTGCTGGACTTAGCGCAAACGGCTCAGTCTTTAACTACGGCGGTGCTGCAGCATAAGTTGCGGCTGCGCAGTGACACCGATCAGCTGCAACAGCTTTATCTGGACGAAACCAGCAGCAATGGCGTGTTGTTGCAGCAAGTACCGCCACTGCGTATCCGCTATGCCGCCGACAGCCGGTTACTGCGGCATAAACTGGAGGATGCCTGTTGTTTTGACGGTAACTGTTTGCCGGAAATCCTGTTACAAACCGGTATTCAGCTGAGTAATTACCGCATTTTGTTGCAGCAAAACCGTTATCAGGTGCTGCTTAAAGTACCGCACAGCAAGCAGGACGAATGGTGGCTGGTCGGCAGTTACCGATATTATCGCCGGGCGCTGATTATGGCTAACAGCCTGGTGCTGTTTTTATCTCATGTCAGCCGCGCCTCAGAAGGGCTGCATGTAATAGAGCATCTGCTGCTAATGCCGGAGCAAAGCACGGCAGCCGAACTGCCTGCTGACTTTTACTCCGGTTATATCAGCATCTTATGCCCAGGCTGGACCGCACGCTTTGCCGATGCCGGCTTTCAGCAACTGGTTACTGAAACACTGCAGATGAATTGCCCGGCGCATTTATGTTGCCGGGTATTTTTTCTCGATTTTGCCCAAATGAACCGGTTTGAACGCTTATTTAAATATTGGCGTTCCGCACTGAAAGCTGATCGACACATGGCTGACGCCGAGCGCCGTGCACTGGCGCAGTTTATTTACCGTCTGCAGCAACCGGCGGAGGCTGCCGATGCATCAGCTAAAGCAGGTTGAGCTGGATTTTCAGTGCGCTTCAACCAGCATGGCGCAGTGGTTTAACGCCGGTGGCGAGCGGCTGTTTGTTGAAGAGCTGTTGCCGGTGGCGCAGCAGGTATTGGACGAGTTTGACAGCGGTATTACCATAAGGCTGGACGAAATTCAGCTGCAACTGCCGCCACTGCATTTACCGGCTGATCGCTATGTGCTGCAGCATTGTTTTCGCGAAGCGCTGCGCCGGCAATTATGGTTGTTATTGCCATCCGCTACCGCACCGGCTGATGTGTCGCAGCAGGCAGCCCTGAAACAGAGAGCCTCGCAACAGGCAGCCCCGCAGCCGGCTGAAGCGCCGGGCTTAACTACCGTGCAACAACAGCAACTGATCAGTGCGTTACAGCAAGCTGACAGTAACGCCTTACAGCAACACTGGCCACTGTATTTGCAGCATGCGGCTGAATTGCTCAGCCTGCTGAAATATCTGGCCGGCAACAGTGATTTGTGCCGGGTGCTGGCGTTTGGTTTAAGTACTGACATGCTGGTGCAACTGCTGCAATTTCTGGCACCGTCAGAGCAGCGCTTTATACAGCAACTGATAGCACAACCGCAGCTGTTCAGCGTGCGGCAACACAACACCAAAAGCCGGTCTGATGCCATTTCGCAGCCTTTACCGCCGCCGGCCTTGCAGCAACGGCAGCGGCATTTATGGCAATTTAGCCTGAGCTATCTGCTGGTTGAGCGTGGCAGCCGGTTTAACCGGCGCAGTTACCTGCATTATTTGCTGCGAAAAATGGCCGCTCATGACAATTTATCCGTGCAAAGCCTGGTGCAGCATATGCTGCTGACATTGCAGCACAGCCGTCAGCTGTTTGCCGGACACAGCCCGTTATTGCTGCAACTGACAGAGTTGCTGTCCGGCATTGCCGACAAGGCGTCAGCGCTGCCTTCGCCTGACAGTACGGCGCTGGCAGAAGCCCCGCAGCATGGCCTGAGCGCAGCACAGCGCCGGCAACTTACGCTGGCGTTACGTCAGGCAAACAGTGCAGTGTTGCAGCAACACTGGCCGCTGTATTTGCAGCACGCGGCTGAATTGCTGAGCATATTGCGTTATCTGGCCGGCAGCAGCGACTTATGCCGCGTGTTAGCCTTTGGTTTAAGCACTGAGCTGCAGGCGCAGCTGCTGCAATTGCTGGCACCGTCAGAGCAGCGCTTTATGCTGCAACTGATCGCTCAGCCGCAGTTATTCAGTGCGGTGGCCGCTAATATAAAAAACCAGCCGCAAGCTATAGCATCAGCGTTGCCGCCACCGGCCTTGCAACAACGGCAGCGGCATTTATGGCAACTTAGCCTGAGTTATTTGCTGGTTGAACGCGGCAGCCAGTTTAACCGGCGCAGTTACCTGCATTATTTGCTGCGACAAATGGCCGCGCACGACAACCTGTCTGTACAAAGCCTGGTGCAGCATATGCAGTTGGTTTTGCAGCGTAGCCGTCAGTTATTTGCCTGGCATAGCCCGTTACTGCTGCAACTGACAGAGTTACTGGCCGGCATGGCGCCGCCTGCCCCTGTTACAGCAAATGAGCTGGCCGGCAACTTTACGGCCTTACCCGGCTATTTCAGCTACCGCCTGACCCGGCCGGTAAGTACCTTACCTCAGCTGGCACCGGCGCGGCCGATACAGCGCAGTGCATTGCAGCACCAGGCCGGGCGCTGGCGCCAATGGCAACAGTTGTTGCTGTCGGGCCAACTGACGCTGGCACAGCAACGACAGTTTAACCTGCTGCTGCGACAGCTATTACAGCAACCCGGTACATTGTGGCTGGACGGTTTGCGCCAGCAGTTGTCAGCAGCAGGCTTGTTGGCGCGCTTGGTTGACTATGCCGCAGAGGAGCATTTACAGCAGTTGTTTCAACAATTGCAGCCCGCCAGTTTTGCCGGCATCCAACCTTATATCGGTTTACTGCAGTGGGGTTTAGGCGGTATCAGCCTGCCTTTGCCGTTGTATCGCCAGTTGCGCTGGCAACCGCTGTTGCAATCCAGTTTGCAGCGCCAGCCACTGACATTGGCATTGTTAATCCGCCAGCTACAACTGTGGCTGGCAGCTGAAACCGGCAGTGCCGCCAGCCTGGCGCTGTTGCAACAGCTGTCGCAGCAGCTGGCGCAATACAGCGGTAATGCGGCACAAGGCCGCAAACCCGAACTGTTGCAGCAATTAAATATGCAACTGCTAACCGCCTCTGCTACCGCGCCACAGCAGCAGACGTCACAAGCATTAACTGCCAGGTCAAAAGCCGCAGAGATTGGTGTGGCATCAGCTGCCGTAGCCGATGCCAGACATCAACATAGCGCCGCAGAGCCGGACGAGTACCAGGCACAAGTGCAACGGGTTGCTAATGCCGGTATGGTGCTGGCAGCGCCATATATACCGCTGTTGCTGCAACGGCTGGGGTGGGTAGCAGCACAGCGTTTTATCAGCACAGCGCATGCGTGGCAGGCGTGCGCGTTATTGCACTATATGGCCAGCGGGCAGCGGCAGCCGGAATTGCCGGCAGACTACCGGCAGCAATGGTTATTGCCAATGTTGCTAAGCGGGGTGCAGCCGCCTTGTCCGGTTGAATTCAGGCCACAACTCAGTGCTGACACTCTGACTATGGCGGATAGCTTGTTAGCCGGCATATTGGCGCAATGGCCAAAGTTGGCCAACAGCTCAATAACGACGCTACGCGAGTGCTTTTTGCAGCGCGGCGGCACCCTGGAGCGCAGTGGCAACGGCAGCGGTTGGCAATTACAGCCCGACAGCGGTCCTTACGATATGTTACTGGATGGCTTGCCCTGGTCTTACTCGCTGATCCGTTACCCCTGGATGCAAGGAGAAGTGTATGTTCACTGGCGCGGTTAGGCTGAAAGACGAGGTAACGCCGGATAACGCTGCTTGCCTGCAACACGAGCTGGACTGGCTGGCCCGCTGCATTGAGCTGAGGCTACACAGCTATTTTCAGCAGCAGCCGCTTGACCTGTTGCAGCAAGCTGCGGCGCCGGATCTGACAGCCGCACAGGGCAGCTATGCCGCCTTTGTGCGTAAGCAGCAGTTAACCACAACACAGCGGCTGATTTTATTGCTGGCGTTGGCACCGCATTTACAGCCACAGCTGCTGGACACTTTTTTTGTGCGTAATGATAATCTGGCGCGAAATTTTACCGAGTTTGGCGGCTGCAGCAGCAAGCAGCATCAGGGCTTTTTACCTTCAGCACAAACGGCGGCTTTTTTATTGGCAGCAAATGATTTAGCAGTCCGGTTGCAGGTTATACAACTGCTGCAACCGGACCAACTGCTGTGCCGCGATAATATTATCCACTTGCGCCACGACGTGGCTGAAGAACCGTTTTTAAGCGCACAGCTAACGGTAAGTGCGGAGTACTTGCAGCTGTTTTGCAGTGGTACCAGACAAAAGCCGGATTACAATATTCACTTTCCGGCCAAGCTGCTTACTACCCCGTTAACCTGGCAGGATTTGGTATTGCCGGCGGCAGTAATGGCAGAGGTGCAGCATATTATCGGCTGGGCAGAGCATCAGGACACCGTGATGCAACAGTGGCAATTGAGCCGCAGTATCAAACCCGGTTACCGCGCGTTATTTTACGGCCCGCCCGGCACCGGTAAAACCCTGACCGCCACCTTAATTGGCCGGCAAACCGGAGCCGATGTATACCGGATAGATTTATCCGCCGTGGTATCCAAATATATCGGCGAAACCGAGAAAAACCTCGCTACCGTGTTTGACCAGGCGCAAGCCAGGCAGTGGATCTTATTTTTTGACGAAGCCGATGCGTTATTTGGTAAACGCAGCCAAACCAGCAGCAGTAACGACAGATATGCTAATCAGCAGGTATCTTACCTGTTGCAACGGATTGAAGATTTCCCGGGTGTTGTGCTGCTGGCCAGCAACCTTAAAGCCAATATTGACGAAGCTTTCGCGCGGCGGTTTCAGTCGATGCTGTACTTCCCGCTGCCGGATGTATCGGAGCGGCACCAGCTGTGGCAGCATATTTTGGGTAAGCATGTGGCGCTTAGCGATGATGTTGATCTGCATTATCTGGCGCATGAATTTGAATTGGCCGGCGGCGCCATCACCAATGTAGTGCGTTATGCCGCTATCGCCGCCGTATTACGCCACGACAGGGCACTCACCCAGGCCGATTTGCTGCAGGGCATCAGCCGTGAGCGGCGCAAAGAGGGCATGATGGTATGAAGCGCTGGCTGCTGATGGTTATAGTGTTATGTCCGGCCTGGCTTGGCGCTGAAACGGCCGGTGTATGGCAACCGCTGGATAGCCGCGAGTCAGGCTATTATCAATTGACCGCTGCTGATATCAGCCGGCTTGGCGAGCGTCAGGCGCAATTGGCAAAGCTGCTGGCGCTGCAGGATATCGTTTATCCGCAGCAATACCTGCTGGACAATGAAGTGCGGCAATTGCTGCGGCCACTGGTGCATGACCATGAGCATTATGTCAGTGCGCTGGTCCGCCCGGTTAGCGCTGCTGTGGTTAGCGATGCAGCGATGCAACAAGGCAGTGATAGTGCGACGGGCTTTGTGGTAACTGCTGAGGCGCTGGCAAAGCTGCAGCAGCAACCGGAGTTTGTGCTGTTAACAGAGCCGCAGCTTGCGCAATTGCAGACATTACAAGATGCGGTATTTCGCCGTCAGGCCATACTGGATACCGCACTGGACTTAACCGGTTTTAACACTGAAACGCCGGCTCAGCTGCCGTCACCTGAGCGGCGGTTGGTATATCAGCTTAGTTTTAAACAAGGCTTGGCTGCCACTATGCAGCCGCTTAGCTGGCAGGCTGCAGCCGGTTGCGGTTGTGCGCCTGGCATACCGTCGCAGGCTAGCTTTGTTAACTTTAGTTACGCCTTACAACCCTACTGGCTGAATACACCGCAGCAGCTCAATTTCGGCAGTGTGCACCGTATCGGCTTGTATGCCTTTAGCATCGACGGCGCCTTTAAACTGCAGCCGCCACCTAACTGGCAAAATCGGCGGCCTTACAATGATTTTGTTAATTTGGCGCAGGCACATGACACTTATCTCGATATTGTGGTGCGCAGCGACAGCAATGCATTATGGCAAAACGTGGTTGCCAGCGAGGCGTTAATTGAACAGATGCAGGCATTGATCACCGAGCCACTGCGTGGCTTCTGGCTGAATAACCTGCAACCACTGGTTACCTTTGGCCTGAGTGAACGGCGTACGGTGGCCGATGGCATTACACTGGACCTGGATTTACGTAATCTGCCGCCGGAGCAACACAGTAGTGTGATCAGCTTTATCAAGACCTTAAAGCAGCAACTGAACAACGGCCGGGCAACCAGCAACACTGACAGCTACTTTGTTAACCTGACGGTGCCGGTAACGGCGCTGTTACGTCAAAGCCAGGCTGATGGCAAAGCGCTGACAACAGAGTCGGAACTGGGCTTTTATACTCTGGATAATTTGTTGGCCATAGCGCCGTACGTCAACTTAATGCTGATCCGTTTCGATGATAAAGCTCAGCTAAGCGCCGGCAGTAACGCTATGCAGCTGCCAGCCTTCAGCAGCCGGCTGTCCGGCTTTCGCCAGGGCATGAAACAGCTGAAAACCGCCATCGATACCATGGAGAAAACGGCTGACGCCAACCGTTTATTAGAAAAAATGCTGCCGGTGTTTCATATGTCGCACTTTGCTGACGCCGACAGTTTTGCTAACGAGCTTACCTACGCCAACTGGAACTTCAGCGGTGCTGCATTGTGGAGTTTACCGCTTACTGACGTGCAGTACGGCAAACTGAATGCCGCATTTAAGCCGCTGCCCAATACCGATAATCAGTTTTATCGCGGTTATTTAACCGCCTCTGCAGCCTTATGTGATCTGATCTGCCCCAATCGCTGGCAAGCGCGTTTATTGCTGTTCAGTGTGGTGCTGTTGTTGGCGCTGTACGGTGTCATATCGTTAGTGGTATTTGAACTAAGAGTGCTGTACCAGCAGCGCCTATTTATTAACTTTTTATTATTGCAGCCATTTTTGCTGTTACTGATCCTGTGGTGTGACCCGTTCTGGCATCCGTACCAAGAGTTGGTATTGGGGCTGGCATTGCTCATTACCCTGGCATTGCAGTGGTATTTTCGCCAACAGCAACGCCGGCGTGAACATTATCCGTAGCCTGTAGCAATAAGGTCTACACTTTAGGCTAAATGCTTAGCAACACTAAACTCCTGCCGCAGTTTTGGCACCGCAAAAGGATGGTTAAGATGAAATTTGCTCAGGGTCGTACCAAAGAGTCACAACGCCAGGTACAGCAGGTGCAGGCTGGTGTGGCAAGTAGCGTACTGCAACAAAGCCTGTTGCAACAGCAGCAGGCGCAGCAACTAAGTGCCATAACGCAAAGCCCGCTGCAGTTGCTGCAACGCAAGCTGCTGCAAGGCGCAGTAAGCCAGCAAATAAGCCTGGATGAAGAAGAGCCGATGCAGGGCAAGTTTGCGCCAATGCAACAAGCGGCGTTGGAAGAAGAAGAGCCACTGCAGGGTAAATTTCAGCCGGCTGCGGTAACGCAGCGTGAGGTTGAGGCAACAGCCGCGAATAACACCGGTATGCCGGATCAGCTGAAAAGTGGCATTGAGAGTTTATCCGGCTACGCCATGGACGATGTAAAAGTGCATTACAACTCGGCCAAACCGGCACAAATGCAGGCGCATGCCTATGCTCAGGGTACAGATATTCACCTTGCACCCGGGCAGGAGCAACACTTACCACACGAAGCCTGGCACGTAGTGCAGCAAAAGCAGGGTAGGGTAAAAGCCACCACTCAGCTAAAAGGTGAAGCGATAAATGACGATCCCGGTTTAGAGCATGAAGCCGATGTAATGGGGGCTAAGGCGCTTTCAGAGCGATCAGCAAATGCCGTGAGTCTGAAAGGTGTTGGTTCTTTGAATATGACTGTCCAGAAAAAAGGTTGGACCTGGAATGGTAATGCATGGGTTCCGGACTCTGGTGCAAATACACCTCAGCCAACTATAAGAGGTTCTGCAGTAGGTGCAAGGTTAGTAACCGATGATGCTGAAACAGCGTACGACGTCGTTGCAACTTGTCCAAATACTCCATTGAGCGCAGGTAATTACAACAGTGGTCGTACTTATGCAGTAGATACTTTTGGTTTTGTCGGGCACGCTGCTCACGCAAGTAATAGCGTGCATCAGAATCCCAGAACTCGTTTACGGGAGATGGCGGATATTGGGGCAACTCCAGCACAGTTACGGGAGGTTATGCGGCGTTGGGGATTTTAGAATCAATAAAGCCAGTGTCACTGATTTCATACGGTATTGTATGGCTGCAGCACCAACTTTAGCTGCAAACACCGGTAGCAGCGTCTGCATTTAACAGTATTAATCTGCCGCAGTTCTGGCACAGCAAAGGGATACAAAGATGAAATTTGCTAAAGGCCGTATCCAGTCCGATGCAGGTCCGCAGACGCCTGCTGCCGCTGGTACAGCCAGCGCAGAGCTGCAACAAAGTCCTTTATTGCAACAGCAGACCGCGCAATTAACGGCCATCCGCCACAGTGTGCAGCAGCAACTACAGCGCAAACAGCTGGGCAATGTGGTGAGCCAGAAAATGAGTTTGGATGAAGAAGAACCATTACAGGGCAAGTTTGAGCCTGCCGCTGATAGTCAGTGTCAGGCAGAGAGCAGTAGCAATAACACCGGTATGCCGGACCAGTTAAAAAGCGGCATTGAAAGCTTATCCGGCTACGCCATGGACGATGTAAAAGTGCATTACAACTCCGCTAAACCGGCCACCATGCAAGCCCATGCTTATGCCCAGGGCTCCGATATCCATATAGCACCGGGCCAGGAACAACATCTGCCCCACGAAGCCTGGCACGTAGTGCAGCAAAAACAGGGCAGGGTAAAAGCTACTACTCAGCTAAAAGGCGAAGCGATAAATGACGATCCGAGCTTAGAGTATGAAGCCGATGTGATGGGCGCAAGGGCGTTGCAACTAAGATCGTTTGATCGTTCGCCAAAAAGAAATACCGCTGCTGACAATGTTGTGCAGTGTCTTGTTGTTCAAAGTGATTGGTTGAGAAAAACTAATGAACAGATGGAAACGGCAACTAGTAGTGGGGGGCCCTGGAGTGCTTGCGAGGATAAAACCAACGCCGGGTATAGAGATGCTGCTGAACAAGTATTGGGCTCGTTGGATGGAATCAATACCTTAGCGAAACATAAGATTATTCCTCCCGCAACTATGAGTGGCAGAGGGCCTCTTGCTAAGGCTCACTTAATTGCAGCGGAGTTTGGGGGGCAGTTGAAATACTCACCCAGTGAAAATATACGTTATCATCCACTTAGTATTGAGTATGGTCAGTGGCAGCTTGACGAAAACCAGGTTGGAAAATCTATAGGTAGGGGTTACATAACATCAAGAAGTACTGAGTTGGGTAGGGGGGCTTCAACATTAATGTCACTAGATATTGGTAAGATTATTGAAAAAGACCATGGATATGCTGCTGGTTTTGATGTATCAAAAAAAATTGCCACGGTACTGGGGGCCGCTGCGTCAGTTCCTACGTCTGTTTCCTTTCAATATAACAATATTGATAATCCCGAACTTAACTTTAATCACTCGTGGGATGGATTGGAAAGTGTACTTAAGGTTCAATCTGTACCGGCAGAAAGTGTGTTTTCAGCGATGATTGAACTTCAGTTGGAGCTGCCTTCAAATATATTATTTGACTCTGTTAGTAATGATGTTGTGATTAAATCAAAAGAAAAGTTAGTTGAGTTGATTGATGAGCTGGGCATAAAGGGAGGTTCACTGAAGAATTTAGTAAAAAAAATAAATCAACTTAAGGATTTAGTTAAGAGTAAGACAATATCTGTTAATACCGCTATAGACGCGCTTAATAAGCATCCATATTTGAAGACAAAGCCCGGTCGTTGGGTATTGGCTGATAGCTTTGATTCTTGGGAGGACCTGCTTTAGACAAAACAAGTTTGATCAATATGCAATGACAGATTTGGGTTGCGACGCTATATCTGGTTCTTAACATACCGTTATTGCCAATAAAAGAATAAAAGAAAAAAGCAACCTCAGGAACTGAGCCTGAGGTATTTAGCGCTGAAACTGGGCAATCGCCAGCCAAAGCCATAGAACAATTGCGACTTGAAGCGGCACGGCTGATGATTGAGCAAAGCCGGCACTCTTTAGATGTTATTGCCATAGAAACGGGCTTTAGAGACAGGCGACACTTGCGCGAAGTTTTTGTCCGCGGTTTTGGTATACCGCCGCAGGCGATAAGACGGGCCGCGAGGTAGATACTTAAAACGCTGCCCGATAGCTGATTAACAGCATTACCGGCAGATCAGCTTGGATAGTATAGAATCGTGCGAAGCTGTTTCGATACTGTCCGGTGTGCTAATTCAGCTTTTTAAAACAGCAGTAAACAAATTTTTGTATTTGACCTGCCGGAGTCTGGTGTACTTCATGCTTGTGGCCGGGTTGTACCGTTGCGGTGAATGTTACTTAATATAAAGTATTTGAATTTTGTAACGAAAACAGCGACATTGTAGCTGATAACATTTGTTACCCCGTTCGCCTGTTTAATTACAATAGAATAACCATGGTCAGAAGGAACCATGATGAAATTTAGCCTCGCTTTAACCGCTTGTTTTATGTTGTTAGCCCCGATGAGCTATGCCAGCGCAGATGAAACTGTTGTGTCGCAGGATGAGGCGGCGCAGCAGCAAGCCGAATATGAACAATGGGCCGGGCAAATTCTGGCGTCACTGCAGAAACAGCAGGGCAAAATTGCCCTGCCGGGAACCGGTGCCACCTTAACTATTCCTGATGAATTTTATTTCTTGTCAGCCAAAGACGCCGAAACAGTGTTGGTTGATGTGTGGGGCAATCCGCCGGGACAAAATGTGCTGGGAATGATTTTTCCGGCCAATATGACACCGTTTGAAGCCGAGTCGTGGGCGGTTACAGTGGAATACCAACAAGACGGCTATGTATCTGATGAGGATGCGGCGGAGATTGATTATCAGGACATGCTGCAGCAAATGCAGCAGGACACGGCAGACGCAAGTAAAGAGCGGGTGAAGCAAGGTTATGAGCCCATCGCGCTGGTTGGTTGGGCCGCCACACCGTTTTATGATCAGGCGGCGCATAAGCTGCACTGGGCCAAAGAGATCCGCTTTGGTGACAATGAAGTTAATACCCTGAATTACAATATCCGCGTACTGGGGCGCAAAGGCGTATTAGTATTAAACTTTATCGCCGGTATGGAGCAATTGCCGGAAATTAACCAGAACCTGGATACAGTACTGGCGCTGGCGGCGTTTGATGCCGGGGCAACGTATACGGATTTTAATCCGGAGCTGGACCAGGTTGCGGCTTATGGTTTAGGTGCCTTAGTGGCCGGTAAGGTGCTGGCAAAAACCGGTTTTCTGGCGCTGGCGTTGGTGTTTTTAAAGAAATTCGGTGTCTTTATTCTGCTTGGTCTTGGTGCATTGCTGCGTAAATTGTTCGCTAAGAAGCCATCGCCAACCACACCAAACTGAAGCTTAGCTGTTGCAGACTTTGCAATTGATATGGCCCGGTTACTGCGCCGGGCTTTTTATTACAAGCATTTATCGCGTAGTGTTTTTTGCCGCTTCGCGCTGACGGCGGCTGGTGATGTTTTCCCGGTTCAGGCCCCTGTTGTCGGTATGCACCTAATCGATAATGACAAAAGTGCTGACTACTTCCAATATTCAATAATTTGGCTCACTTTATCATGGCGAAATTCAAATACCGCCAGATGGTTTTTTACTACACCGTTATGTACTTCCTGCCGTTCTACGGCAATAGCGTTATAGCCGGGCATTTGGGCAACAATGCGATAGCGTGGTGCGGTTTTATCGTATTTGCCCATGTCTAACAATCGCACCGTATTGGCATACAGCTTTTCTTTACTGTAGTTGCCGCCATAAACGTCGTGGCGGTAAATGAAGTCATCGGTATAGTGCGCAAACAGTTTATTGACATCAGCGCGGGTAGAGCCCAGCAGCATTACCTGATTTTGCGCAGCGGTAATCTCTGCCACTTTTGCCTTTAATTCATCAGCCGATAACACCGGTAGCTCTGTGGCATTGGCGCTGGCCAGCAGCAGGCATAAAGCGCTAACTAATGGTTTCATAAAATCCTCCTTGTTGTTTAAACCAGTAGAGCGGATTGCGCAAATTGGCATTGTCGGGCTGGTATCAGCGGCTGAGTATTTGGGATAAGGGTACTGTGTGGCAGGGTTAAAACAACGCCCAATAACAGAAAAAGAAGTCGGAGCTAACAATCACTATTCATTACGCAGGTCATTGAAATATAATAGATTAGCTAAGGGTAACTTAAATTGTCTCCGACCCCTTTTCCCTTTATGTAAGCTTGAAAGTAGATTCTCATCAAACTCATGACCACAGTTACCGCAGTCAAAATTGAGACGAACTTTATCTTCATGCATTCCATCATGAAAGGGAGCTGGATTGGTTCTATTTTCTTTAATTCTTAACTGCATCTCGAAGAGCACCTAATGCTGGAGTTAAACCGCGGCGCGTCGCGCTATCGGCTTGAATGAATTAGCCAATAGTGCTACCAAAACCTGTACCAAGGCTTTTTGTTTGCTATTGGCGTTGGCTGAGAGCTGTCGCCTTCGAGCGACGCTAGTTGGAATACTTCAACAGATAATATGCCGCTCTCATCTTTAGTTAGACGGTAGCTTTCTCCATCATCTCCTACAACATATGCATTTAAACTGTTTGCAATCTCGATAAGCTTTATCAGTGCTGACTCATCAGGGCTCTTAAATATTATTTCGCTCTGATACCACCAAAACACTGGGCTACCTTTCCATTCAATTAAATGAAAGCGGGTGACCTCGTCATCGACGCGCATATCAATGTAGCTCTCAGACCATGAGAGTTCTGGATCCGAAGATATAAGCATCTCCACGTCAGATTTTGTGATTGGATTAGTATGGGCATCTATCCAGTCCGTTGTTCGGACGACATGAAGGTCATAAGACATAGTGAGTTCCTATATTTGCTTAACGCCCGCGTAAAGCGCGCGAGCTACGAGTTTCGCTTTTGACGCGTTTGTTAAATGGCACTGTCATTCTCCACCCTGCCATCATAAATACGAACAATCTCTTCGATAGCAGCTATGCCGCCGGTTGGCCAAGCCAGTTGTGTAAATCTGATGCACCCACAGCCTTCATGATCCACGTCAATTGACTCTAACTCAACTTCAGATTCCATTAGCGCATCTACCCAAGACCCAAAGTCCCAAGGCATCTCAATATTCGAATTTGCCCTCCACTTTAAAAGCCATTCATCAGATTCAGCTTTTGTATGGATGAACCTCGATTGAAACCGCTCTCCAAGAAGTTGACTCAATCTACCTTCATCGATCAACCCCTTCCTTTTCCCAGACGCGATGAATTCGAAGACCGTGACGACGTCATGGATGAGTGATTTTTCTATCGCGGTGAACTCGATGGTTTCCATGGCTTTCCATTTAACGCCTCAAGCACCGCGCGCAGCGCCAGCTGCGTCCGAGTGCCTTGATTTGTTATGTGCTTCTTTGGTCTGTGCTTGCTCTTGATTCTGAACGTACTGCACGGACCTATATTGATTAAGTTTCCAGTTGCTTGGGTGCCTAAGTGAAACTTGCTCGCGTGTTGCATTTGAAGGTGTTCGGCCTAGCTGATGGAAACTGATTAATCCTAATGTCCCGGCCAAGGCAGAGAAAACTGACTCTGTATCTTTAGCGTGACCTAATCGGGCACTCCCTAGATCCACAATCGAGTTGAGCTCATTGTGCCATTCGGAATCTGCAATTTCGACGGTCGCTCTTGCTGACGTTGATATTGCAGAGAGTATTCTCTTTGAGTATTTTCTCCACACGCGAACACTTGTTGAGTGCTTAACCTCAAGCCAAGCTCTACGCCCAAAGAGGTTCTCCACTAGGGATTTCATTCCGTAGGCTTCTTCAAGACTATGCTTCAAAACTGGCCCCCTATAGGCACATAACGCTTATTCGGCGGGTCGACCCGTACTTAAACACGGGTCAATCCGTCTTTGTAAATTTAATGTACAGAACACTACACCGCTTTTTTTGAACTGACAATAACTTATAGGTACAGCTGATAGCTGTGCTGGCGACAAATACGGGTTAACCCGTCTAACAAAGCATGGGCAGCTATTTAGCAGCTGTTAAAACAATGCCCAATAGCTGATTAACACCATCGCCAGCAGCAGGCTGGGCCAGTAGATTAGCTTGGGTAGCATAAAATCATGCATTACCAGTTTACGTTGCACGTTCACCGGGGCGTTAAAGATAAAGCTGCACAGCACCACTAAAATCATCGCGATATACAGCAGCAGATAAAAATACTCGATATACACAATACTCTGCGCCGGAAACTTAGTGCGGGTATTAACGTGCGATAAAATCACCACAAAAAACAGCGCCGAAATAGTGCCGATAACCGACATGATGGAAAAACCGTTAAATGCCAGGGTGCTGCGCTTACGGCTTATCGTCATTAGCACGGCAAACAGCAGGGCGGCGACGGTTAGCATGGGGATAAGGTTTACCACAAAGGCATTTACAAACTTGCGCTTTAATACCACATTAAAATGCAGTTCCGGGTTGAGCTCGGTAGTCGCGGTTTGGTAACCAAAGTTGGTGGAATAGGTGGCGGTTTTATAATCGAAAAAGGTTTCGTCTATCAGCCAGTCGCCCAGCACAATATCGCTGTCCAGGCCAAAATAGCTTTTTATGCCGGTATCGGGGTAGGCATCAAGATCCGGGATCAGCGTGCTGTAACCATCAAAGTCATTGGATAAAATACGCAGCCACACGGTTTGATGATCCAGCGGGTACTTGCTGTAGTCAAACGGCTGGCGCACTGTGGTTTCAAAAATCCAGCCATGCAGGGTTTCGTTGCCCTGCACATATTCGTACTTTTTACGCAGCTCATTCGCGCCTTCTACCGCTTCCGGGAAGTAAAAACCGGCTTTGGCCTGCACCGGGCAATCTGGCGCTATGGGTACTTTTTGCCAGATATAACCGCTGATATGCACATCGTTAGCCGAATGAAAATTCAGTGATTGCAGGTACACCCCGGTGGCAACTTGGGCACATTCCGGCACACTGTCTTTACCGGCCAGGGCCAGTTTGGCTTTCAGGTTTTCCCGCGCCATGCTCATTGTGGTGAGCTGGTGCTCGGTTGGTGCAAAGGCTTTGTCTGCCAGATACCACATAGTGGCTACGGCAATAATGCCGAGTATGGAACTGATGCTGCTCAACAGCAGGTAAAAACGGAAATTCCGTATCAGGCGGGAGCTGGTTTTTTCTGGCATATCAATATGATTGAGTTAGTTAAGCGCTTGCTAAGCCTGGCAGCTGGCGCGGGAATTGCCAGTAAGGCTGTATGGCAAAACTGACAATTACGCTTTTATATTTGGCCATCTAAACGTATAGAAGTTGACTTTGCCGTGTGTTTTGCGCAAAGTAGCGCTTATGTCAGTTAACCGGGTGTGGCTATGCCTATTAAAGTGATCGATCAGTTGCCGGCGGTAGAAGCGCTGTCGGCAGAAAATGTGTTTGTAATGACCGAAAGCCGGGCGCAGTCGCAGGATATCCGGCCGCTGAAAATTGCTATTTTGAATTTGATGCCAAATAAAATTGCCACCGAAATTCAGCTGTTGCGTTTGCTGGCTAACAGCCCGTTGCAGGTGGATATCGATTTACTGCGTATTGACGATCATGTCAGTAAAAACACACCACCAAGCCATTTAAATTGCTTTTACCGTTATTTCTCTGAAGTACAACAGCAAAAATATGACGGCTTGATTATTACCGGCGCACCGCTGGGTTTAGTTGACTATGAAGATGTCACCTACTGGGCGCAGTTCGGCGATATTCTGCGCTGGGCCGATAACAACGTCACCTCGACCTTATTTTTATGTTGGGCAGCGCATGCGGCGCTGTATCAATACTATGGTTTACAGCGTGAAATCCGCGGAGAGAAACTCTCCGGCGTATACTGGCAACAGGTAAGCCAGCCGCTGTGCCCATTGGTGCGCGGTTTTGATGATGCGTTTTTAGTGCCACACTCGCGCTATGCCCAGGTGCCGAAGCAAAAGTACCAGCAGCACGATGATTTACATATACTGGCCGAAGCCGATGTTACCGGCGCTTATTTATTGCAAAACAGCAGTGGCAGCCGGGTATTTGTTACCGGCCACCCGGAGTACGATTTAACCACGCTGGATGAAGAATATCAGCGCGACTTAGCGGCAGATGCAGCGCCGAAGCTGCCGGAAAACTATTACCGTAATAACGACCCGCTGCAGGGCCCGCAGAAACTGTGGCAAAGCCATGCTTTTTTACTGTTCAGCAACTGGCTGAACTACTATGTGTATCAGGCGACGCCGTTTGAGCTAAGCCAGATTGGCCGCAGCGTTTAAGCTGGTTTAGTTTTTAACGACTTAGCATTACAAAGAGCATTTTATGACTGCAAGACTAACGCCTGAGCATTTTCGTGAGCTACTCTCACAGCGCATTTTTATTCTCGATGGCGCCATGGGCACCATGATCCAGCAGCACCGCTTAGAAGAAGCCGATTATCGCGGCAGCGAATTTGCCGATTGGCCCAGCGATGTAAAGGGCAATAACGACTTATTGGTGCTGACGCAGCCGGATTTAATTGCCGATATTCACCGCCAGTATCTGCTGGCCGGGGCCGATATTGTTGAAACCAACAGCTTTAACGCCACGACTATCGCGATGGCAGATTACCAAATGGAAGGGCTGTCGGCGCGGATTAACCGTGAAGCGGCGGCACTGGCGCGTAAAGTCTGTGATGAAATAACCGCTCTGGAGCCGCATAAACCGCGCTTTGTTGCCGGGGTGCTGGGGCCCACTAACCGCACCGCATCGATATCACCGGATGTTAACGATCCCGGTTTTCGCAATGTCAGCTTTGATGAGTTAGTGAATGCTTACACTGAATCGACCCACGCGCTAATCGAAGGCGGTGCTGACATTATTATGCTGGAAACCATCTTTGATACGCTAAACGCCAAGGCAGCCGCTTTTGCCGTGTTAAAGGTATTTGATGAAGTCGGTTTTAAACTGCCGGTGATGATCTCCGGTACTATTACCGATGCCTCCGGCCGTACTTTGTCCGGCCAGACTACCGAAGCCTTTTACCACAGCCTGGCCCATGTCGAGCCGGTCTGTTTTGGCCTTAACTGCGCGCTGGGCCCGGATTTACTGCGGCCTTATGTCGAAACGCTGTCCGGGGTGTCAGAAGCTTATGTTTCGGTGCACCCTAATGCCGGTTTACCGAATGAGTTTGGCGAATATGATTTAGGCGCTGTAGAGATGGCAGCAGAAATTGCCGATTGGGCCAAACAGGGTTTTCTCAATATTGTTGGTGGCTGCTGTGGCACCACGCCGGAGCATATAAAAGCCATTGCTGATGCCGTAAAAGCTGCACCAGCGCGGCAACCGAAAGCGCTTAACCATAGTTTTAATTTAGCCGGCCTTGAAGCCTTTTCTCTGGAGTGGTAATGCGACAACAGGCCCGATTTATCAACGTTGGCGAGCGGACAAACGTTACCGGCTCGGCAAAGTTTAAAAAGCTGATTTTAAACGGTGATTTTGAAGCCGCACTCGATGTAGCACGGCAGCAGGTAGAAAACGGCGCGCAAATTATCGATATCAACATGGATGAGGCGATGCTCGACAGCAAAGCTGCCATGGTGCGTTACCTGCAGTTGTTAGCGTCCGAGCCGGATATTTCGCGGGTGCCGATTATGGTCGACTCGTCGAAGTGGGAGGTTATCGAAGCCGCGCTAAAATGCATTCAGGGCAAGGCGGTGGTTAACTCTATTTCGCTAAAAGAGGGCGAAGCGCCGTTTTTACACCAGGCAAGGTTACTGCGCCGCTATGGTGCTGCCGTGGTGGTAATGGCTTTTGATGAGCAAGGCCAGGCCGATACCAAAGCGCGCAAGGTCGAAATTTGCCAGCGCGCATATAAAATTTTGACTGAGCAAATCGGCTTTCCGCCCCAAGACATTATTTTTGACCCGAATATCTTTGCCGTGGCCACCGGCATTGAAGAGCACAATAACTACGCGGTCGATTTTATTGAAGCCACCCGCGAGATTAAACGCTTGTGCCCGCACGCGAAAATCTCCGGCGGCGTATCTAATGTGTCGTTCTCGTTTCGCGGTAATGACGCGGTGCGTGAGGCTATCCACTCAGTATTTTTATACCATGCAATCGGCGCCGGTATGGATATGGGCATTGTTAATGCCGGCCAGCTTACCGTGTATGACGATATTCCAGCGCTGTTAAAAGAGCGGGTAGAGGATGTGATCCTCAACCGGCGTGATGATGCCACCGAGCGTTTACTGGAAATTGCCGCGCAGTTTAAAGGCGATGGCAGTGTGGCAGAAAAAATCGATGATGCCTGGCGCAGCCTGCCGGTGAATAAGCGGTTGGAACATGCGCTGGTTAAAGGCATTACCGATTTTATTGATATCGACACCGAAGAAGCGCGGCAACAAGCGGAAAAACCGCTGCACGTAATTGAAGGGCCGCTGATGGACGGCATGAACGTAGTAGGGGATTTATTCGGCGAGGGCAAAATGTTTTTGCCGCAAGTGGTTAAATCGGCGCGGGTAATGAAAAAGGCCGTGGCCTATTTACAGCCGTTTATTGAGCAGGAAAAAGAAGGTGGCCGCGCCCAGGGCAAGGTGCTGCTGGCGACGGTAAAAGGTGACGTGCACGATATTGGTAAGAATATTGTCGGCGTGGTGCTGCAGTGCAATAACTTTGAAGTGATTGACCTTGGCGTCATGGTGCCTTGCGCTGAGCTGCTCAGGGTAGCGAAAGAGCGCGATGTCGATGTAATAGGTTTATCCGGCTTGATTACGCCTTCTTTGGATGAAATGGTGCATGTCGCCAAAGAAATGACCCGCTTAGGTTTTACCCAACCGCTGTTAATTGGCGGTGCTACCACGTCAAAAGCGCATACCGCAGTAAAAATTGAGCCGAATTACGCCAACGGCGTGGTGTATGTGCCCAATGCCTCGCGTAGTGTGTCGGTGGTGCAGTCATTAATTACCCCCGATAGCAAAGCCGGTTATTTAAGCCGGATTAAAAACGAATATGTGGTGGCGCGCGAGCAACATGCCCGTTCGCGCCCGGGTGAAAAGCTGCTGAGTTTTGCTGAAGCCAAAGCGAATAAATTTCAGCTCGATTTAAGCAAAGTAGCGCCTGCGCCGAAACAGCCCGGGGTGCACTTATGGCAGGATGTGGATTTAAACCTGCTGCGCGATTACATCGACTGGACGCCGTTCTTCTTAACCTGGCAGTTATCCGGCAAATATCCGGCCATTTTAAACCACGCTGAAGTCGGCATGGAGGCACGCAAGTTGTTTAAAGATGCCAATGCCATGCTCGATACCATGATTAACGACGGTCATGTTAAAGGCAAGGCGGTGTTTGGCTTATTCCCGGCCAATAGTGACGGTGAAGATATCGTGGTGTACACCGACGAGAGCCGAACCAGCGAAAAAGTCCGGCTGTATAACCTGCGCCAACAGTTGCAGCTGCGCAACAATGCGCCCAATTGCAGCCTGGCCGATTTTATCGCCCCGGTTGACAGCGGCGTAAAAGATTATATCGGCGGCTTTGCTGTCAGCACCGGTTTTGGCGCCGATGAATTGGCTGCCAGCTTTGCTGCCGACCACGATGATTACAACAGCATTATGGTAAAGGCGCTGGCCGACCGTTTAGCCGAAGCCTTAGCCGAATACCTGCACTTAAAAGTACGGCGCGAATATTGGGGTTATGCCGCGGATGAAACGCTTGATAACGAGCAGCTTATTCGTGAGCTGTATCAGGGCATAAGGCCGGCACCCGGTTATCCGGCCTGCCCGGAGCATACCGAAAAAGGCACCTTGTGGCAGTTGCTGGATGTCGAAGCGCAAACCGGCATAGTGCTTACCGAAAGCTACGCCATGTGGCCGGGTGCTGCCGTTAGCGGCTGGTATTTTGGCCACCCCGACAGCAAGTATTTTGCTGTGAGTAAAATTGCTGATGATCAGCTAAACGATTATGCGGCGAAAAAAGGCTGGAGCACGGATGTAGCACAAAGCTGGCTGGCGCCGAATTTGCGTTAGCCACACACAGAGTACCGCCTGAGCTAAGTGTTTGTTATAACTCAGGCTATGCTTGTTCCTGCTATAGCAAATAGCTTGTATTTGTTCATTGCAGTCAGGTAAAAACGTCTACACTAAGTAAAAGCGTAGCGGGAGTGCCGGATGAGCAAGTGGCTTGTGTTATGTATCAGTTTATTATGCTGCGCTCAAGCGTTGTCGGCTCCGGTAAATGTTTTGGTGGGACAAAATAAACCGCCTTATATCCGGCTGGAAGCCGTAAGCGGTTATGAAATAGAATTACTGCGTGAAGTGGTGCGGCGCATGGGACATGAAGCGGTGTTTATTTTTGTGCCCAATGCCCGTATCCGCTCTTTGTTAGAAAGTGGCAATGGTGATATTGCCAGCCTGCAGCCAAATCTTGCCGATGAAACCGGTTTGTTTTTCTCCCAACCCTATATCCGTTATCAAAATGTGGTGGTTACCCGCAGCAATGAGGAGTTAACCGTGCAGCACCCGGCTGATTTAGCCGGTAAGAGCGTGGTCGCGTTTCAGGGGGCAATTAAGGTGCTGGGGCCGGATTATCGTGATGCTGTCCGGTTAAATCAGCACTACAGTGAAACGGTTGATCAACGGGCGCAAGTTGATATGTTATTTGGCAATCGCGTGCAAGCGATAGTGCTGGACCGGAATATTTTTACCTTTCACCAGCAAAACAGCAACGCTCCTGCCGCTGTCGTTATGCACGAGCTGTTTAGCTCTACTCTTTATCGTGCGGCGTTTCGTGATCCGGTTATGCAGCGTGACTTTGACCGCGCCTTGCTCAGTGTTACGCTGGATGCCTGGTATCAGCAGTTGCAACTAAAGTACTTTATGCAGGTGAATCAGCAACTGCCGAATAAGTACTATTGCGAATAAGCGGCGATGTTTAATGCCCCGGGGCTGCTGATGGCAGCCATTGTTTGATGCAACGGGCCAACACGGCGCTGTCTATCGGCTTGCTGATTAAATCATTCATACCGGCCTCAGTGCAGCGCTGACGCACTTCATCAGAATGATGTGCTGTCATGGCAATAACCGGCGTGCGTTCGCCGCCGGGCAGTTGACGCAACTGTATAGTGGTGTCGTAGCCATTTAATCCCGGCATTTCAATGTCCATTAATACCAGCGCCACATCTTGCTGTGCTAACAGCTGCAGTGCCTGATGGCCGTCTGTTGCGGTCAGTACCTCGTAGCCCAGCTTTTGCAAAATAATCTGCGCCAATGCCTGATTAAAATAGTTGTCTTCAACCAACAATACCTTGTGTAGTAAGGCGTCGCGGGGTTTTACTGCTGCGCTGGTTTTCGGTTCAGTCGTAACCGGCAGTTCATCGGGGCCGCAGTGGGCAAAACGGGCGGTAAAACTAAAGGTGCTGCCGATACCGCGGCGGCTATGCAGCTGTATCTCACCGCCCATCAGGTTGACCAGGCGTTGACAAATAGTCAGGCCCAGCCCGGTGCCGCCGAATTTGCGGCTGATAGAGCTGTCGGCCTGATTAAAGGCGGTAAACAGTTGCTGCTGCTGTTGCTCAGAGATACCAATACCGGTATCGCTGATAGCAAAGTGCAGCTGGTGGCCGCCTCCCGCAGGCGTTGTTAAGGATTGGATAGTTAATGTTATTTCACCTTTGTCGGTAAACTTAATTGCATTGCTCAACAAATTAATCAGAACCTGGCTCAGGCGTAAGTCATCACCGCGTAAACATTGGGGTAAATCCGGAGCTTGCTGCAGCGTAAACTGCAGATTTTTTTCGGCCAATTGTGCGCTGAACATATCTACCACCCGGCTGATAGTGCTACTTAGCGCAAAGGGGGCGTGCTCCAGGGTAAGTTTGCCGGCTTCAATTTTGGAAAAATCCAGCACATCATTAATAATGCTGAGCAAAATACGGCCTGATGCGCGGATTTTTTCCAGATAACTTTGTTGCGTACTGAAGTCATCATTTTGTTGCGCCAATTCGGCAAAGCCGAGCACGGCATTAAGCGGCGTGCGCAGCTCATGGCTCATATTGGCGAGAAACTCACTTTTAGCAACGGTAGCCGACTCAGCGGCTTGTTTGGCGTGTTGCAGTTGCGCCATAGTGTGCTGCAAGTGCGCTGTGCGCTGTTCAATCATAACAGTCAGTTGTTGTTTTTCTTTTAGCAGATGTCTGGTACGCCATTTAAGCAATAAATACAGCAACAACAACGTCAGCAGGATATAGCTGAGCCAGGCGGCGGTTCCGGCATACCAGGGGTGGGCGATATGGATGTTTAATGCGGCGGATAATTGCGACTCACCGAGATGATCGCGGCTGCGAACCATAAATTGATAGTCGCCGCCCGGCAGGTTGGTGTAATCCCGATACAGCTCATTGCTCCAGCCGGACCAGGTTTTGTCGTGCCCCTGCAGCTTTACCTGAAATTGTGGTAAGAATAAGTGGCTGTAGTTCGGGCTGGCATAGTCAAACCGTAATGCGGTGCTGCCGGCATCTAATTGCAACCGCGGCGGTATGCTGCCGCCGCTGTATAACACCTTGTCGTTTGCCGTTCTGAGTTGACGTATCAACGGCAGTTTGGGCGGTAAATGACGATGTTCATTAATAGCAAAACGAAAGATCCCTTCGGCGCCGCCAAACCAGATCACATTTTGCTGATCAATCAGCAAGGTATCCAGCGGAATATCCTGCAGTGGCTGCAATGCTGATGCTTGCCAGCGATAATGGCCGTTGTTATCTGCAAATAAAACGCCGGCCTGGCGACTGCCGCTGTCATTATCCCAGGTTAACAACCACAAATTATTTTCATGGTCGGTTTGCGGATAACGTACCCAGGGTTGAGTTCCGCTAAAGGCTGCTGCCAGTTGCGGGTCCAGCTTGAACTGCTGGCCGGCCTCGTCAAAGCGAAAAAAACCATTTACTGTCGCTAACAGCAGTTGTTGTTTGTACCAATGCACAGAATTACGGTTATTGCTGGGTAAACCTTCCGTTTTGCTGAAACGTTTTACTGCCAATGGCACTGAGTTACCGCCCGGCCATTGCGCCGGTAAATTAATACGGTAAACACCGTGCGCCAAAGTACCAAGCCACAGCGTACCGTCGGCGGTTTCCAGAATACTGTTAAGATTACCGCTGACGCCCGGCACCCGGCCTTCGTCCAGCCACTGCCCTTGCTCAAAGCGCATACTGGCAAGGCCATCCTGCAAGCCGATAAAAATGCGTTGCGGGTTTTGCACCGACTGATATAACACCTTGCTGGCCAATTCCGAGGGCCGCACCAGCTTTATTTGCTGGTCTTGCATAGCATAAACACCGTTGCTGTTGGCAATCAGCAGCTGTTGCTCAAAGCTGATAAAATCCCAGGTTTGTTTTTGTACGGCGCTGATGTCTTCAAAGCGGTTTTGCGCATTTTTGCGAAATAGTCCCAGGCTGGTACCGGCGTATAATGTTTCCCTGTGCTGATACAGCGCCAGCACATTGCCATGCAGGCCGCTGGCGTTATTGTAGTGCGAGATAGCTGCAGATAAATCTATCCGGCTTAAACCATGATCTAAGGCTAACCACAGGCCTTGTTGATGATCCTGATACAGGGCACGGATATTTTGATCCATCAGACCATACTGTTTGGTAATATGGCTTTTAAGCTTGCCGTCAGGCCCCACTATATACAGGCCGTCCTGCGTGGTACCCAGCGCAAAATCGCCGTTATGTAATCGCAATGCGCTGTACAGCAGGGCGCTTGACAGTGCTTCGTCGATATCAGTGTACCAACGCCGGCTGCCTTCGTTGTCGAGCAAAAACAGTTCACCCTCACGGCTGCCGGCCAGCAAGGTCGTATCGTCATATTCTTCCAGCATAAACACACTGGTATCGGCGAAGCGTTCTGAACCCGGCAGCGCGGTAAAGTCACCTTGTTTCAGCTCCAGTAAGCCGGTGCCTTCTTCACGCACTATCAGACGGTTTTGCAGCCAAAATGCTTTAAGAAAGGCGCTGTTGGTGGTCCATACTTTGACCTGGTCTTCGGTGATGAAAAATATATAGTCACGGCTGATAAAGTAGGCACCATCGTTGGTGGCGAAGGTTTGGCGCACATCCTGGAAGTTGCGGTAGTCCGGCGCAATGCGGTGTAATAACGAGACATAACGGCTGCCGTCCGGATGCAGGGTATCGACATAGCCCAGCTCACCTTTTGAGCCGACATAAATTTTACCGTCAGCGGCCAGTGCTAATGAACGCACGACAGCTTTGTTGCTGGTGGGGATCATACGCCAGCGGGCGCCGTCATATTCTAAAATGCCAACATTATTGCCGACATACAGCAAGCCTCGTTGGTCCTGCACCAGGGCCCAATTTTGCGTGCCGCCATTGTAATCTTTGGGCTTAAAATTGCTCAGCAGCGGCGTGCCGTATTGCCCCTGAGCAAACACGCCGGGGCAGCATAACAGCAGCAGTACAACCAGATAAATAAAACCACCTTGTAGTCGGTTTGTTACCATGCTCACCCCCTGTACGCACAGTTGTACTGCAGTAAACGGCAGCAAATAGTTATGCCCGGCACGGCATTATTTGCGCAGTACTTTATTTGTGAAGTACTTTATTTGCGTAGTACTTTGTCCAGATAGCCCATGGCAAAAGCCGACATTACAAAGGTGATATGTATCAGCAGGTACCACATGATTTTGTCATTGGCGATGCTCTCGGTATTCATAAACACCTTTAACAGATGAATAGACGAGATAGCAACAATTGAGGCGGCAACTTTGTTTTTCAGCGAGCCGGAGTCGAGTTTGCCTAACCAACTGAGTTTGTCGTCATTACCTTCTAAATCCAGCCGTGATACAAAGTTTTCGTAACCGGAAAACATCACCATCACAATCAAGCCACCAACTAAGGCGATATCAATCAATGACAGCACTACCAGAATCAGCTCAACTTCTTTCATGCTGAAAATAATTGGCATTATATGAAAGACTTCCTGAAAGAATTTAATCCCCAGCGCCAACAACGCCAGGCTCAGACCAAGGTAAATAGGCGCCATAATCCAGCGCGATGAATACATCAATTTTTCCAGAAAATTTTCCATTGTTACACCTGTGTTGTCTAATCGCTGTATTATGCGGTCATCGGCCGGTACGTCAAGCATCCGGCAAGGTTTTTATCTGTGCGCTGCTATGGGTAGTTACCGCATATTTTTGCGTTTTACCGCAAGCGTAGCGGCTATGGCTGCGTAATATGGTAGCGTCTGCGCCATATGATAATGCAGCGGTCTGTTATGACAAAAATATATCGTGGTTTAGCCGCACTGATGATGTTTGGCTGCAGTGTATTGCAGGCCGGCGAAGGTTTGTGGCAACCACAGCAATTGCAGCAAATGTTGGCAACGGATGCTATGACGCCGTTAACACCGCGCCAGATCGCTACGCTGCAACAAGCGGTTACGGCGATGGCGAAGGTCGGTGATTGCAGTGCGGCTTTTGTTTCTGCCAAGGGTTTGCTGTTAACCAGTTATCACTGTGTAGAGCAAGCCATAAGTCAGTTACAACCGGCAATGCCGGCCAGCAGTTTTACCGCCTTAACTGCAGATACTGAAATAACGCTGCCTGACTTAGCTGTTGCATTAACGCGGCAACAGCAAGATGTTACAGCCTTACTTAACCGGCAGTTAAACCTCGAGCTTAATCCGCAGCAGCGGAGTGAAAAACTGCAACAGCTCAGCCGGCAACTGGTCAGCGAATGTCAGCGCCAAAGTGGTTACCGTTGCGAGTTGAAAAGCTTTCATCAGGGTATGAGCTATTACCTGGTGCAATATCAGGATTTGGACAGTGTGCGCCTGGTACATGTACCATCGCTGGTAGATGATGGCCGCAATTGGTCCTGGCCGCGCTACAGCGCAAATTATGTATTGCTGCGCGCTTATGTGCGTGCAGATAACCAATTGCAACCCTACCGCTCAGCTTTCCTGCCGTTGTCAGCGCGCGGCGTAGCAGAAAATGATGCGGTTATCGTCAGTGGCTTTCCGCAAAATGGCCAGCGTTATGATACGGCGGAGCAAGTACGTTTTCAGTTTGAACAACTGTTGCCGGCATCTTTAGCTTATCTGTCGCAAACTACAGAGTTAATTGAGCGACTGGCGCCGGCAGGTACTAACAACGCGCAACGCTATGCACTGATGTTGCAACAGCTGCAGCACAGCGCCCTGCAGCAACAACGCATGTTACAGCAATATGCTGACAGCAGTTTAGCTGCGCAAAAGCAGCAAACAGAACAACAGCTTATTGACTGGATTAACGGCAGCCCGGTGCGGCAGCAACTTTACGCGCCGGCGTTAAACCGGCTGGCGTTGCTGTTGCAGCAATATCACAGTATGCAGCAGCGCGACCTGGTACTGGACTATTTGCAATACGCCAGATTACCGGCATTAGCCATGCAGTTGTACAGTTATGCTGTGGCGCGTGAAGACGCACAGGACGATGCCGCGATACAGCAACAGGCAGAGCAATTAGATCGGCATATGCACTTGCTGGATACGCAATTTGACCCACGGCTTGACATGGAGCTGGCACTGCACTTTTTACGGCAGTATGCATTATTGCCGGCGGAGCAGCGCTTGCCGGCACTGGATCATTACTTTGCTCTGGCTGATGGCTTTAACCGCGAAATAGTACGGCACAAGTTAGTGGCTATTTATCGCGGTACTTCGCTGACCGATGCTGATACGCGGCTCAATTGGTTAAATCAGCGGCCGTCTCAGTTTGCACAAAGCCAGGATAGCTTAATTAACTTTGCGGTAGCCATGCATGATACGGCGGCACAGTTAGCACAGCAGCGTAAGCAATTGGCGGCTGAGCTGGATGATGCCAAAGCCGCTATGATGGAAGTGCTGCTGGCGTTTGACGAAGCGCGGGGGAAACCGGGTTACGCTGAGGCCAATGGCTCGTTGCGTTACAGTATCGGCAGAGTGCGCGGCTATCAGCCCACCGACGCGGTGTGGTACCAACCGTTCAGCAGTTTGCGGGGCTTAACGGCGCAAGGTCCTGCGGCAATAGCACCGCAGCATGCCGGGTTAGCGGTTAACTTTCTCAGTACCGCCGACAGCTGTGCCGCTTATACCGGTGCACCAACGTTAAACGCGCGCGCTGAATTAGTCGGCGTGATGTTCGCCGGCGTGAAAGAGAATGTATTAGCAGACTGGCATTACGATGCGGCGCAAAGCCGGTCGGTGCATGTCGACAGCCGCTTTATTATCTGGCAGTTGCGCCAATCGGAAGCCGGTACCGCCTTACTTAATGAAATGCAATTGCGCAACTGACTAAAACTGCCTGTTACGGGCAGTTTTACCTTCATCCCTCTTAATTTCTGTTGATTTGCAGTATTATAGCCGCAAGCCTTTGATGGCAGCTGTGTGGTAACTAATGGTGGAGAGCAAGTGGATAAGCAGTTCCGGGTAAAACTTATTGTACGTCGTGCCGCCGCGCTGGCGTCAGTGGGCTGGTTAAAGCAAAGCTGGCATATTTTTATGCAAGCGCCGCTAAGCTGGGTGCTGATGTTTATTACGCTTGGCGCTGTAGCCTTGTTTAGCCAGGTTAACCCGCTAACAGCGGTAATTGGTATTTTACTTAATCCGTTTTTAACCGCCGGGGTATATAAAAGTGTAGTGGCGGTGCAGCAGAAACAGGCTATTACCTATACCGATTTATTTAAGCCATTGCATGAAACCGGCTGCAGAGCCGTGTTTGTGCGTATTGCCGCTTTGAATATGCTGGCGTCTATTCCGTTAACCAGCCTGGCGGTAATGTTGTTGGAACAACATCAGGCAGAACAACCGCTAAGCGCAGGCCTGGTGTTATTGTTTGTCGCCGGTTATATCCTGGCCTGGATGATTTTTGCTTATGCCGTAGCCATTGCCTATTTTTTACGTGAGCGCAGCCTGGTGGCTATTATGCAGGCCAGCTTTATCGCCTGCTGGCGTAATATAACGCCGCTGGTGGTATTTGGCCTCTTGAGTCTGCTGCTGATAATGCTTACCATGCCAACCATGTTTATCGGCTTATTGCTGGTGGTACCACTGCTGAATATCGCATTTTTCTTATCTTTTAATGAGTTTTTTGCGCTGCAGGTTAAACCCACAGATGAAGCTGTACTGGAAGTATAGTGTTGGCTGAGCTGGCTGATTTAAAACGTATGGCGCTGAACTGGTTAAGCCGGCGCGACTACAGCGAAGCGCAACTGAGCCAACGGCTGGCGCGGCAGGGCGGTGGAGCCGGCGATATTGCCAAGGTAATTGCCTGGTGTAAGGCAGAGAATTACCTGGATCAGCAGCGGTTTATCAGCATGTTGCTGCGCAGCCGTGTAAATAAAGGCTATGGCTTAACTTATATAGTGCAGGAATGCCGCCAGCAAAATATCAGCCGTGAGCAAGTGCTGCAATGCGCGGCAGAGCTGGAGATAGACTGGTTTGCCCTAGCAAGGCAGTTGTATCAGAAAAAATACGGCCAAAGCAGCGTAACAGAATACAAAGACAAGCTAAAACGCATGGCGTATATGCAACGCCGTGGCTTTAGTAACGAACAAATTCAATTTGCCATTAATCAAACAGAGTAATACTCAAGCGGACAGGATTTTTCCATGACTATGACATCGGCCGGTATCAGGCACGCCTTTTTAGACTATTTTGCCAGTAAACAGCACCAGGTTGTGGCCAGCAGCTCGCTGATCCCGGGCAACGATGCCACCTTATTATTTACTAACGCCGGTATGGTGCAGTTTAAAGATGTATTTCTTGGCCAGGATCCGCGCAGCTATAACCGGGCGGTATCAGCCCAGCGTTGTGTGCGCGCCGGTGGTAAGCATAATGACCTGGAAAATGTCGGCTACACGGCACGTCACCATACTTTTTTTGAAATGCTGGGTAACTTCAGTTTCGGCGATTATTTTAAACAAGACGCCATCGCCTATGCATGGGAGTTTTTAACCGAAGTGGTTAAGCTGCCGAAAGAAAAGTTATGGGTAACAGTCTACGAAACCGACGATGAAGCCTACAACATTTGGTTGAAGGATGTCGGCGTGCCGGCAGAGCGGATTATCCGTATCGGCGATAATAAAGGCGCGCCTTATGCGTCGGACAACTTCTGGGCCATGGGCGATACCGGCCCTTGCGGTCCTTGTACCGAGATTTTTTATGATCACGGCGAGCATATTTGGGGCGGGCCACCGGGTTCAGCGGAAGAAGACGGTGACCGTTACATTGAGATCTGGAACATCGTGTTTATGCAGTTTAACCGCCACAGCGACGGCCGGATGGAGCCACTGCCTAAACCCAGTGTAGACACCGGTATGGGGTTGGAGCGCATAGCGGCTATTTTGCAACATGTGCACAGCAATTACGAAATTGATACTTTTGTTGCGCTGATCAAAGCCGCCGCAGAGATAACAGGCGCGACAGACTTAGCTGACAAATCGCTGCGCGTGGTAGCCGACCATATCCGCAGTTGTGCTTTTTTAATCGTTGATGGTGTACAACCCTCCAACGAAGGCCGTGGTTATGTGTTGCGCCGCATTGTGCGCCGTGCTGTGCGCCATGGTAATAAATTGGGTGCCAAAGGCGCGTTTTTCTACAAGCTGGTTGCTGCCTTAGTGGCTCAGATGGGCGAGGCTTATCCTGATTTGGCCGCAAAACAAGCCGTGGTAGAAAAAGTACTTAAACTGGAAGAAGAACAGTTTGGCAAAACGCTGGAGCGTGGCCTGGTAATACTGGAAGATGCGCTGGCCGGCTTAACCGGCACCGAGCTACCGGGCGAGCTGGTATTTAAACTGTATGACACTTACGGTTTTCCGGTTGATTTAACCAATGACGTCGCGCGCGAGCGTAATCTGACTATCGACCAGGCCGGCTTTGATGCCGCTATGGCAGAGCAGCGCAAACGTGCGCAACAGGCATCTAACTTCGGCGCCGATTACAACGCCAGTGTAACTTCAAGCCAGCACACGGTTTTTACCGGCTACGAGCAAGAATTTGGTAATGCGCAGGTAGTAGAAATACTGCGTGACGGCCAGACCGTAAACAGCCTGAATGATGGCGACCAGGCGCTGGTTATTCTTGATAACACGCCGTTTTATGCTGAGTCCGGCGGCCAGATGGGCGACAGCGGCAGCTTGACGCTGAGCAGCGGTGCGGTGTTTAAGGTAGAAGATACCATTAAGCTGGCCAAAGCCTATGCTCACAAGGGCCGCGTTAGCGGTGCGTTAACAGTGGGCGATAAAGTAGACGCGCAAATAGACAGCGCGCGCCGCGGCGCGATAAAACAAAACCACTCAGCGACCCATTTATTGCATGCTGCGCTGCGTAAAGTGCTGGGCGAGCATGTTACGCAAAAAGGCTCATTGGTTGGCCCGGATCGGCTGCGCTTTGACTTTAGCCATTTTGAAGCGGTAAAGGCAGAAGAACTGCGTACTATTGAGCAATTAGTAAATGAACAAATTCAGCAAAATCATCAGCTGCAAACCCGGTTAATGCCGGTAGAGCAGGCCAAAGCTGCCGGTGCCATGGCGCTGTTTGGCGAAAAATACGATGACGAAGTGCGTGTACTGAGCATGGGCGAATTTTCCATTGAGCTGTGTGGCGGTACACACGTTAACCGCACCGGCGATATCGGCCTGTGTAAGATAGTATCAGAAAGCGGTATCGCTTCCGGCGTGCGCCGGATTGAAGCTGTTAGCGGTGCCGGTGCTGTGGCTTTTGTGCAGCAACTTGAGCAGCAGGCGCAAAACGTTGCCAGCGCGCTTAAAGGCGATATCTTCAGCATTAGCGAGCGGGTGCAGCAAACGCTGGAGCGCAGCAAAGGGCTGGAAAAAGAAATTGAGCAGTTAAAGGCCAAACTGGCCAGTCAGGCCGGCGCGTCGTTGTTAGACCAGGCTGAGCAAATAGCCGGGGCAACGGTGTTGGTAAGCCAGTTGCCGGCAACCGAGCCTAAGGCACTGCGCACTATGTTGGATGAGTTAAAAAATAAACTCAGCAGCGGGGTAATTTTGCTGGCGACTGTCAATGATGACAAAATCAGCCTGATCGCCGGTGTTACTGCTGACTTAACGGCTAAAGTACATGCCGGCCAGTTAGTCGGTTGGGCGGCAGACAAGTTAGGCGGTAAAGGTGGTGGCCGGCCGGATATGGCGCAGGCCGGTGGTAGCGATACTGCAGCGTTACCGGCTGTATTGGCAGAAGCTAAAACCTTGCTTAGTGAAAAATTGAGCTAAACTGCTTCAAACTGTGAAAGAAAGGGCGTTGTCGCCCTTTCCTGTTGATCGGGCCGTTTTCATCAGCCGTAGGCAACACAATGGCATCTGACTGGTTATTTGCCGTACAGTAACGTACAAATGTCGATTATTTGCTGCTAAGGCGCAGCAGATTGCTACAATGCCGGCGTTTTGGCACAATTTTGTTGTGTAAAGGCGCCAATTATTTAAACGCCTGACTTTTCATCAGCAGCGCAGCTGAGTTATGATACGGCGCTTTAGTGTATACACCGGTGTGTCTTACGCTGGGTAACAGGGATAAAGGAGCAAACGAATGCTAATTCTTACTCGTCGTGTTGGTGAGACACTGATGATCGGTGACGAAGTTACCGTAACGGTACTGGGTGTAAAAGGCAACCAGGTGCGTATTGGTGTGAATGCGCCAAAAGAAGTATCTGTGCATCGTGAAGAGATTTATATGCGCATACAGGCTGAGAAAGGTTCGCCTGACACAACTTATGGTGAAGACGACTAATTCTGACGTAACCCGCATGGCGTGCTGATGAATTCTGCTGATTTTGTACGTTTTATGACTTAATCGCGCTGAATTGCTTAAAAGGTCGGCAAACGCACTTTTCGGTTCCAAAAATTGTTTGACTTATTTTCCTGAGACATTAATATACACGCCGCAACACAGAGCGGAGAAATGGCCGAGTGGCTGAAGGCGCACCCCTGCTAAGGGTGTATAGGGGAAACTCTATCGAGGGTTCGAATCCCTCTTTCTCCGCCATTTTTCAGACGGACGCATAGCTCAGCTGGATAGAGTACTCGGCTACGAACCGAGCGGTCGGAGGTTCGAATCCTCCTGCGTCCACCATCTGAATTGGGCTGCACCTGGCACGGTGCATTAAATAAAGTGTGCTACAATTTGCAACACCCCGGACGCATAGCTCAGCTGGATAGAGTACTCGGCTACGAACCGAGCGGTCGGAGGTTCGAATCCTCCTGCGTCCACCATATACGAAGAACCCGCTACTGCTAACGCCTTAGCGGGTTTTTGCATTCTGACGTGATGCAAACTGACGCAGGCGGGTGAGAAGCTTCAGCAAATAAAAAGAAGGGCGCTGTATAGCGCCCTTGTGCAGCTGAGAATGGTTTAGAAGCCCAGACTAACGGTAAAGCTTACTGTGCGGCCTGCACCCAGCAGGTAAGCGCCTTCCTGGCCACCGCTGATATAATGTTTATCTGTCAGATTATTTAGTGTCAGTGCCAGATCTACCCGATTAAACATCGCCGCAGCGGCTAAATCGTACTGATAACCCAGATAAGCATTAATGATGGTATGCGCAGGGATCGGATCGCGGTTCCACTGAATAACACCATCAATTTCGTCCCGTGCGGCGGCGCCATAATACTCTGCAGTGTGTTTGCCGTTGATACCGGCACGGTAACTGCCATCATTGTAGTTTAGCGCCAGGCTAAGCATTTGCTCCGGTATTGCTGCTACTTTGTCGCCGGCGCGGTAACCGTTGATAGTTTCACTGTATTCGGCATTATTTAAAGTTAACGCTGATGTGAGCGACCAGTGCTGAGCAAAACGCCAGTCGAGGTTGGCCTCTATGCCGCGGGATTTCACACCGCCGACGTTAACAAAGGTACCGTCCAACTCAGTTAAATAATCCGGCAGGTCGCCGATCTCCTCATAGGCCAGTAAAGTGATACGGTTATTAAAGCTAACGTCATAATAAGTAGCAGACCAATTAACCGTGTCACCAAAGTAGCGCAGACCAAAATCGATATTATCGGCTGTTTCTGCTTCCAGTTCGTTAAAATCCTGGCCCACGGTGTTTAACAGCGTATCCGGTATGGCTTTAAAGTTTTCTGCATAACCGGCAAACAGTTCCAGTTTGTCCGTCAGGCGGTATACCACGCCAACGCCGGGTAATAAATCTGAGTCACTGTCCAGTTTACCGTTATTACTGCTGTCGAAATTGTCCGTGCGCTCAACATCAATCAGGTATTGCTGCACTCCCAGAGTCAGTTGTAAGTCACCAAAACTGATGCTGTCCTGCAAATAGTACTTCACTACGCTTTGTTTATAGTCATCATCAAATTGCACCCAATATGGCGTCTTATCAAAGTAGTGGTAAACCTGTGGGTCCAATACCTTATGCCAGTCGCGGCTTTGGTTACGGTCTTGCTGCTCCAGCCACAGGCCGGCGCGTAAAAGGTGGTTAGCCAGTGTCCAGCGTAAATTAGCCGTCGCACCATAACGCTGTTTGTCATAATGGGTATGACGGTAAGACGACACCCGGGTTGCGCCGGTGGTATCGGCATCAGCAGCTAAAATCGGCTGACCGTTAGCATCAACATAGTTATAGGTAATACGCTGAGCACCATTGCCTTTACTAATCAAATTGCCGTCTGCGTCTGTAGCGTAGACCTGATAAGGCGGTAACCAGTCACCACGGCCGTTTTGTAAATGCAGGTAAGGCGTAATGTCCATATCAATGCTGTCGCTCAGATCAAACTCTGTTTTGGCATACGCCAGCATATTTTCGCGCAGGGTTGACCAGGCTTCGGCAAAATTTTGGTCGATGTCAGGATCGCCGGTCCATGCGCTGGTCAGGCCGTCCCACTGTGGGTTTTGTTTAAACTGTGCCAGCGAGCGGTAATCATAGTTATCTTCGTGCGCATCGTCATAAGAAATACGCGCCGTAATACGGGCGCGCTGCAGTTCGGTAATACTTTTTGCTTCAACGTGAAAGCGTTCGGCGTAGCCATTACTGCCGCTGCCAATCCAGCGGTTGTTAAAACTGTCTGACAGGCTGAAATAGGCCGTGGTGTGGCCGAGAATTTCGCCACTGTCGTAACGGGCAAAATAGCGCCGTGCATTATAACTGCTCTGCGAATAGCCGACCTGAGCACCTTGTTCGGCATTTGGGTTTGCTGACACAAAGTTTAACGTGCCGCCCAGCGCATCCAGTGAGGCAGAAGCGATATCAGCAGCGCCCTGGCCTACTTCAACATAGCGGGTGTTTTCACTGTCCAGATAGCGGTTGGCTTTGCTGCCGCCGGCATAAGCTGAACCGCCGTTGGGTACACCGTCTATGGTGATACCCAGTTGCTGATCGGCGCGGTCAATAACAAAGCCGCGCATACTGATGGTGGTGGTGTAGTCATCACTGCCAAAGGCATCGCCCTGGCCGACATTTACGCCGGGCAGATTATTCACCAAATCAAGCACATTGCTTATAGGGGCTTGAAACTGTGCCATGTTGGCATCGGTGCTGTTGTTGGCGTAGCTGACACGCTTGCCGACAACCGACAGCACTTCAACATCGCTTTCTGCGGCGGCGACAGTAATGTTTTCTTCAGCCTGTGCTGTGCTGCTTAGCAGGGTAGCGATGGCTAACGTTAGGGTATTTAACCTGAGGTTGTGCACAATGAGTCTCCCGAACTGATGTAGTAATTTTGTTGTTATGGTCGGACGAGCTGCCGACGGCGAGCCATTGTGTAGAAGCAGTGTTTAAATTGTGTGACTTTAAAATGTATTTACTGTGTAACTAAAATGCGTTTTTTATGACGTTATATTGGCCTGGGTGCCGGGTTTAATGTGTTTGTCATAATACTTGCCCAGGCTGTAGCAAAACGCAGGAGTTGTTATGAAGCCAATATTTTTATGTTTAACTTTACTGCTGGCGGGTTGTAAGTTGGTCGGTAGTACTGAAACAGACGCTAAGCCGCTGGTGTCGCCCGGCCCCAGGCCGCTGTATTTGATGCAGGCTTTGCCTGACGGTGATTTAAAGCAGCGATTGCAAGCTTGTAAAACACAGCCGTTCTATCGACATGACTTTTCTATCGGCCATCGTGGCGCGCCGTTGATGTTTGCTGAGCACAGTAAGCAGTCTTATCAGGCGGCTATCGATATGGGGGCAGGCATAGTGGAATGTGATGTGGCCTTTACTGCGGATAAACAGCTGGTGTGCCGCCATGCACAGTGTGATTTACACCAGACCACTGATATTTTATTGCGCCCTGAGCTGGCTGCAAAATGTGCTGAGCCTTTTAGTCCGGCACAGCCGGCTAATGGCAAAGCGGCCAGCGCACGTTGCTGCACCAGCGATATCAGCGCGGCGGAGTTTAGCGGGCTTTGTGCCAAAATGGATGGCGTAAACCCCCATGCCCAAAATGCAGCGGATTACGTGCAGGGCACGCCGGGTTGGCGTACCGATTTATACAGTCAATGTGCCACACCGATGACACATCAGGAGTCTGTTGCTTTGTTCAAACAGCAAGGGGTAAAAATGACCCCTGAACTGAAACAGCCACAAGTGCCGATGCCATACAGCGGCGGTTACCGTCAGCAGGACTATGCGCAGCAACTGGTGGATGAATATAAAGCAGCGGGTGTGGCGCCGTCTCAGGTGTATCTGCAGTCGTTTAGTTGGCAGGATATTGTGTACTGGCTTGAGCATGAGCCGGAATTCGGCCGTCAGGCGGTATGGCTCGATGGCCGCTATGAACAGCCGGATTTTGACCCGATGCAAAGCCGCAGTTGGCAGCCGTCGATGGCAGAGCTTAAGGCCGGCGGACTGAATATTATTGCGCCGCCGTTGTGGATGTTGGTAACAGAGCAAGACGGCAAGATAGTGCCGTCGGCTTATGCGACAGCCGCAAAGGCCGCCGGGCTGGAGATTATTGCCTGGAGCCTGGAGCGTTCCGCACCGCTGGCACAGGGCAAGGATTGGTACTATCAATCTTTGCCGACGTTGGCAAAGCATGACGGTGTTGTTTTACAGTTACTTGATGTACTGGCACGAGATGTCGGGGTGATAGCGGTATTCTCAGATTGGCCGGGGACTACTACCTTTTATGCTAATTGTCTGATAGGCGGTGACAGTTTCTAAACGCTAAATTGTTGCTGTTGCATCGCTAAGTTACTGTGATTGTGCTATAAATTGTCATTGTAACGGCGCGGTTTTACTCAGGCTAAGTTCAGCTTTGTTCTGCTATAACCGTGCTTCCGGTAAAACACAGGTAAGCCTGCACCGTGACTGCATCTGCAATTCCCGCCACACCAGCTTTGCTAAGCACCGAAACGGCATCTGCCGCAGCGGAGCTGACGTTATGCCGGCATTGCGATTTGGTGCAGGAGTTGCCTCCGATATCCGCCGGTGAAGAGGCCTGCTGCAGCCGTTGTGGTCATCACCTGGACGCCAGACACCGGCAACCGGTGTTGCGGCCGGTGCTGTATGCCGGCAGTGCATTGTTTATGTTACTGCTGGCTAACTTATTTCCGTTTGTCAGTATGTTTGCTGCCGGTAACAGCAACGAGATGAATTTCTTTGACACCTCTTCCGTACTCTTTACCGAACATCATCAATGGTTAGCCGTATTAATCTGGCTGTTTATTCAGGCTGTGCCGGCCGCCTGCATGTGTGCCATCTTGTATCTGAAATTGGGTATGCTGTATGCGCTGCCGGCCAGGACCTGGGTGGCACGGGTACTGTATATGCTGAAGCCCTGGAGTATGGTCGATATCTTTCTGATGGGGTTGATTATCAGCTTTGTAAAGTTGGTGGCTGATGCTGATATTTCATTAGGGCCGAGTTTCTGGGCTTTTTGTCTGTTTTGTTTACTGCATCTGCGCGCGTTTCAGGTAATAGACCGGCGTGAGCTGTGGTCGAAAATTGCGCCTTGTCCAACACCACAGGTTGCGGCTCATGCCGGCAAAACAGGCCTGGCACAAAATTTAAAATTGTGTCAGGTATGTACGGCTATTATTCCGGTTACACAAACGCATTGCAGCCGCTGCCATACCAAAGTGCGTTTACGCCAACGCTGCAGTATTCAAAATACGCTGGCGTTATTAATCGCTGCCACCTTGCTGTATATTCCGGCCAATTTAATGCCGATTATGCGCACGGTGTCGTTTGGCGAAACCATTGATTCAACCATTATCAGTGGCCTGGTGTTGATGTGGCAAGATGGTGCCTATCCGGTGGCGATTATTATTCTGCTGGCCAGTGTTGTCGTGCCGGTAGTGAAAATACTGATAATGTTTTGGTTATGCTATTTAACCGCTCTGCCGTTAAGCCGGCGTCAGCGTTACTCAACACAGATTTACCGCTGGGTAGATTGGGTAGGACGCTGGTCTATGGTGGATGTGTTGGTGGTGGCCATTATGGCGGCATTGGTGCGGTTTGATTTATTAATGAGTGTTTATCCCGGAGCAGGGGCTTTGGTGTTTGCCACCGTGGTTATTTTAACCATGCTGGCAGCGCTGAGTTTTGACCCGCGGCTGTTGTGGGATCCGGTAGCAGAAAAAGCAGGGAGTTCGTCTTGACGCAACAACACAGCGCACAAATTCGCCGTATCCGGCAATGGTCGCCTATTTGGGTAGTACCGATAGCTGCGGTGCTTATCGGCCTTTGGATGCTATACAACCACTATCAACAGCAGGGCGCTATGCTCACGTTGCTTACAGCCAATGCTGAAGGAATAGTAGCCGGTAAAACGCAGATAAAAAGCCGCAGTGTAGATGTCGGCCAGGTGGTGTCGGTTGAGCTAAGTGATGATTTAACTCAGGTAATTATTAAAGCGCGGATGAAGCCGGCTATTACATCATTACTTAATGCCGATTCGCAATTTTGGGTCGTCAAGCCGCAAATAGGCCGCGGAGGTGTTACCGGTTTAAATACGTTATTGTCCGGTGTTTATATCGAGTTGCAGCCGGGGGATTCCGCACAGCAGCAGTTGCAGCATCAGTTGCTGGATACACCACCGATAGCGCCGGCCGATGCCCCAGGCGTTCGGGTTATTTTAAGTACCGCAGACAGTGGGGGTTTAGCGGCCGGAGATCCGGTGCTGTACCGCGGCTATGAAGTGGGCACTGTAGAAATGCGGGAGTTTGATCTCAGCACGCGGCGCACACAGTATCAGTTGTATATTCGTGAACCGTTTGATGTATTGATCTCCGAAAACGTCAGGTTCTGGCGCAGCAGTGGTTTCTCGTTTGATTTATCTGCAGAAGGCCTGCAAGTGGATGTGGGGTCAGCTACCACCTTACTCAGCGGTGGTGTCAGTTTCGATCTGATGCAAGGCTGGCCGGCCGGTAATGCAGTAAAGGACGGCACAGAATTTCAGCTGTTCCCGAATAAGCAAAGTATTCAGGATGGTTTATACAGCGAATTTGTGGAATACCTGTTGTTTTTTGATGAGTCGGTACGGGGATTAAAAGCCGGTGCGCCGGTGGAATATCGCGGCGTGCGGGTAGGCACTGTGGCCAGTGTGCCGTTTTTCTTCGCGATTGATAAGCCATTTGAAGTGTCGTTGCAGCAGGGCATACCGGTACTGATCCGCATTGAAGCCGGCCGTTTATATGAGAACCTCAGCCTGCCACAGTTACGCGAAGAGCTGAAAAAGGCTATTAACGGCGGCATGCATGCCGCATTAAAAACCGGTAATTTGCTTACCGGTGCACTTTATATTGATTTGGATATTAACCCGGAGCCTGTTATTGACGCTGAACAACAAAGCTTGCAACAGCAGCGTTTGGCGTTAAGTGACAGTGCCGGTTATCCGACGCTGCCCACAGCCCGTAGCGGTCTGAGTAATATCGAGCAAAAAGTGCTGTTGGCACTGGATAAAATAAATAATCTGCCGGTTGAGCAGTTGCTGGTACAGAGTGAAAAAACGCTGCAAAGCACTGATGCCTTGATGCAAAATGCGCAGCGTATGGTAGCGCAACTTGATGCTCTGGTGGCCAACCCTCAGATGCAACAGCTGCCGGGCCAGTTGCAGCAAAGTTTGCAGGAATTGCAGCGGATGTTAGCCGGCGTAAGCCCGGGGTCTGCGGCCTACGACAAACTGAACGGCAATTTACAAACATTGGATCAGGTACTGCGCGAATTGCAACCGGTACTGCAAACGTTAAACCAACAAAGTAATGCACTGGTGTTTGCCGCCGATGCCCCTGCAGATCCGCAACCGAAGAGAGCAAAACAATGAAAAAATTTACACTACTGCTGCTGTTGTTGCTAAGCGCCTGCAGCAGTCAGCCTGCTGTCAGTTACTATCAGCTACCGGCAGTGGCGCCCTCTGTTGCGCACAGCAAGGCTCCGGCGGTGTATATAGAGCCGTTACAGGTTGCCGGTTATTTAAATGGCCGCGGCCTGGTGTTGCAGGTGTCTGATGTCGAGCTGGTGATGGCACGCCAGCATTTATGGGCTGAAGCGTTAGAGCAGCAATTGCAGCGTCAGTTGCGTGACTTGCTGGCGCAAGGCAGCAATGGCTTTACTGCAGTATTGCAGCCAGCCGCAGCGACACCAAGGCTCACGGTACAGTTGGATCGCTTTCATGGGCAGCCGGACGGTTATGCGGTTGTCGGTGGTTATTTTGCCGTCAGCAACCAGCCGGCTATGTACGCGTTTAATTTTCGGATAGCGCTAACCAGCGATGGCTATCCGGCATTAGTTAATGCTCTGGCTGAAGGCCTGCAACAGCTTAGTGTTATGATCCGCACACAACTTAATACGCCGGTTTAAGCCTTGCCGCCGCATTTATTCTGTTGCTGACTTATTCTGCTTATCATTTATTCGGATGGCTAGACATTCGAATGTCTTTACGTGTAATGTAATAGCGTTATGCAAATTGTTAGCATAAATAGCAACTATCACGCAGTTTTATTTAAGCTATCGCGATTGTTCTGCGCATAATGCCGGTTGGTTAAGAAAAAACCGGCCGCTAATGCGTCGGTTACACTATTCTGAAAAGCAAGGCATTGTCGACAGCAAGGATAAGGAGAAAGCGCCATGGTCGCAGAATTAATGCTGAAAGCTGCCAATCTGATGTTGATTGGTATGGCAGCCGTGTTTGCGTTTTTGTTATTGCTGGTGCTGTTGGTACAACTATTAAGCTCGGTAATGCAGCGCTATTTCCCGGTTAAGCCGGTAGAGAAACCGGCCATATCAGATACTACGGCTAAAGGACTGAACCCGGCGGTAGTGGCCGCTATCACCACTGCGGTGCATCAGTATCGCCAACAACAATAAGAGGACACCGGCATGAGTAAGCCATTACTGTTAACCGAATTAGTTCTGCGCGATGCGCACCAGTCTTTACTGGCCACCCGGTTACGCCTGGACGATATGTTACCGATAGCAGCTAAGCTGGATAAAGTAGGCTATTGGTCAATGGAGTCCTGGGGCGGCGCTACCTTCGATGCCTGTATCCGTTATTTAGGCGAAGACCCCTGGCATCGTATTCGCGAGCTGAAAAAAGCCATGCCGAATACTAAGCAGCAAATGCTGCTGCGCGGGCAGAATTTACTCGGCTACCGCCATTATGCAGATGATGTGGTAGAAGCCTTTGTCGAGCGGGCACACAAAAATGGTGTGGATGTATTCCGTATTTTTGATGCGATGAATGATATCCGCAACCTTCAAACTACAGTGCAAGCGGCAATAAAAGTGGGCGCACATGCCCAGGGCACCATTTCTTATACTGTCAGCCCCGTACATACCGTCGATATGTGGGTAGATATGGCGCGTCAGCTCGAAGATATGGGCTGCCATTCTATCTGTATTAAAGACATGGCCGGTTTGCTTAAGCCTTATGTTTGTGAAGAATTGGTTACCCGCATTAAAGAAGCCACCAAAATTCCGTTAGCATTGCATTGTCATGCTACCACTGGCTTGAGTGTGGCTACTTACCAAAAAGCTATAGATGCCGGTATTGATATGCTCGATAGCGCTATTTCATCAATGAGCATGACCTACGGTCACAGTGCCACCGAAACGATGGTGGCGATTACCGAAGGTACTGAGCGCGATACCGGGTTAAATCTGGAATTATTAGCCGATATCGCAGCTTACTTTCGTGATGTACGGCAGAAATACGCACAGTTTGAAGGTTCATTAAAAGGTGTGGATGCCCGCATTTTGTTAGCCCAGGTGCCAGGCGGCATGCTTACCAATATGGAAAGCCAGTTAAAAGAGCAGGGCGCACTGGACAAGCTGGATGCGGTATTAAAAGAAATACCGCATGTGCGCGAAGATCTGGGCTTTTTGCCGCTGGTAACGCCAACCTCGCAAATTGTCGGCACTCAGGCGGTATTAAACGTACTTACCGGCGAGCGCTACAAAAGCATCACCAAAGAAACGGCCGGGGTGTTAAAAGGCGAATACGGTGCTACACCGGCACCGATGAACGCAGAGCTGCAAACCCGGGTACTGGCCGGCGCTCAGGCTATTACCTGCCGCCCGGCAGATCTGCTGGAGCCGGAGCTGGACAAGTTGCAGGCCGAGCTTAACAGCCTGGCCGGTACTGAAGATATTCGTTTAGCCGACGCGCAGATTGATGATGTATTAACCTACGCGCTGTTTCCGCAGGTTGGCTTAAAATTCCTGAAAAACCGTGATAATCCGGCAGCCTTTGAACCGGCGCCACAAAGTAGCAGCGACGATAAAAAAGCCGCCCCTGCCAAAGCTAAACCTACACCAGGCGGCCCGGCCAGTTACAGTGTGCGGGTTGATGGGAAGGTATATGAAGTGGAAGTGGCGCCAACCGGCGAGCTTAGCTCGGTTAAACCGGTCGTGTCAGAAAATATCCCGGGCAGCGCTTCGGTTACCGGTAGTGGTACGTTAAATGCGCCGCTGGCAGGTAATATCTGGAAAATAGTCACCAAAGTTGGCGCTGATGTGAAGCGTGGCGATGTGGTGATTATTATGGAAGCGATGAAAATGGAAACGGAAATACGGGCGGTGTCAGATGGCACTGTAGTCAATATTCACGTGGCTGCCGGTGATGCGGTAAGCACCGGTGATGTACTAATTAGCTTTGACTAACCCGTGCGCTGAGGAATTTTCATGGACGCAGTAACAACGTTAATCGCCTCAACCGGACTGATGAATTTCAGCGTCGGTCAGGTTGTGATGATGCTGGTAGGCTTTTTATTATTGTATCTGGCAATAGCACGCGGTTTTGAACCGTTGTTGCTGTTACCCATTGGCTTTGGTGCCATCTTAACCAATATTCCGCTGGCCGGTATGGGTGAGCCAGGTGGTTTGTTGTATATGATTTACGAGGTGGGTATCGGCACCGGTATCTTCCCATTGTTGATTTTTATGGGTGTGGGCGCGATGACCGATTTTGGTGCCCTTATCGCCAATCCGCGTATGTTGTTTTTGGGTGCTGCCGCGCAGTTTGGCATCTTTGCTACCTTATTAGGCGCGGTGGCACTAAATGCAGTGCCGGGGCTTAGTTTTACGCTGAAAGAGGCATCGGCTATTGCCATTATCGGTGGAGCCGATGGCCCTACGGCTATTTTCCTGGCGTCGAAGCTTGCGCCGGATCTGCTTGGTGCTATAGCGGTAGCGGCCTATTCTTATATGGCGTTGGTGCCGATTATTCAGCCGCCGATTATGCGCGCGTTAACCACTAAAGCTGAACGCAATATCCAGATGGTGCAACTGCGGGTAGTCAGTAAAAAAGAGAAGATCATTTTCCCACTGGCTGTATTGTTATTGACCATTTTATTACTGCCAAGTGCGGCACCACTTATCGGCATGTTCTGCTTGGGTAATTTGATGCGTGAGTCGGGTGTGGTTGAACGCTTAAGCAAAACTGCCCAGAACGAACTGATCAATATTGTGACCATTATGCTTGGTTTGGCGGTGGGGTCCCGCTTAAGCGCAGATAAATTCCTGACTATGCAAACGCTGGGTATTTTGGTGTTAGGGGCTGTGGCTTTTGCCATTGGCACAGCGTCCGGGGTACTTATGGCGAAAGTCATGGCGAAGTTCTCTAAACAGCCGATTAATCCGTTAATTGGTGCCGCCGGAGTGTCTGCCGTGCCGATGGCGGCGCGGGTGGTAAATAAAGTGGGCCTGGAAGCTAACCCGCATAACTTCCTGTTGATGCATGCGATGGGGCCGAATGTTGCAGGTGTAATAGGGTCGGCCGTAGCCGCCGGTATTTTGCTGGCGCTGGTTGGTTAAACTTACTACATTTTGCTGCTGAATAAAAAAGCCACCGTAAGGTGGCTTTTTTATACTGGAACAGCGTACACCTTATGGCGCAGCGGTAGGGGTGCCGGTCGTTTTGGCCAATAATACCCGCTCTTTAGTCATCAGCTGAGCAATAATTGGCGCAGCTTGTTGACTGAACAGGCGTTTCTCTTCACCTTGCAGCGGTGTAGCCTGAGGTAATTTAACGGTCCTGGGGTTACGGTGTACACCGGACACTAAAAACTCATAGTGCAGGTGAGCACCGGTAACACGCCCGGTTCTGCCTAATTTACCGATGGCCTGGCCCTGGCGCACCTTGTCACCTTTTGCTACCTGACGTTTAGATAAATGAAGGTACTTAGTGACGATATTATTGGCATGCTGAATAAACACATAATGACCGTTCAGGTCATTGTAAGCGGACGCTATAACGCGGCCATCACCGGCTGCCATTATCGGTGTGCCCACCGGCGCAACATAATCTACGCCGTTGTGGGCGCGCACCGTTTTCAGTACCGGGTGTAAGCGGCGTGGGTTAAAGTTAGAGCTGACATACTGGAAGCTTACCGGCGCACGTAAAAATGCCTGACGCATACTGGCACCGTCGGGCTTGTAATAGTTGCCGTCGGTATGGCGCACAGCTTGGTACAGATGACCCTGATTTTGAAATTGTGCCGCAACGATATTGCCGTTGCTGATAAACTCGCCATCAACGTACTGGGTTTCATACAGCACGCTAAAGCTGTCACCGGCGCGGATATCCAAACCAAAGTCGATATCCCAACCAAAAATGCCGGCCAGATTCATAATTTGTGCTTCGCTTAAACCCGCGTCTATACCCGCGCTCCAGAAGTTACTGCGGATTTCCGCACTGGCGAACTGGCTACGCAGTTCTACTTCTTTTTTCAGTTCTTCAGCAACAAAAGTGCCCTCACTGTTACGGCTTACCCGCAAAGTGGTTAAATGGTTCAGGGCGTAACGTAATTCTTGTAATTCACCGGCGGCATTCAGGCCAAACTCCAGTTGTTCGCCCGGGAATAAACGCGTAAGCGTTTTTACCGGTTGGCCTAAGGCCAATAATTCCAGCATAACCTGTTGGCTGACATTGGCTTTTTTAAATAAAGCGGACAGTGCATCGCCTTTTTGAACCTGCAAGGTCGACCAACTTAATGAGGCATCTTCTTCCGGTAGCGCATGCAGTTCAGCAATGGCTTGCTCTTGCGCTAAGTCTTCAGCGCTTTGCGGAATGTCTAAACTGTAGCGTTTACCAATTTCCAGGCCTGTGCTTTTATGGCCTTTGGAGGCGGCGGCTTGCTCGGATGGTAGCAGTAGTACGACAGATAAAAACACCGTGGTGGCTACAATAAGCACCCGATGTTGTTTTGGGATTCTAGTGACTAATTGACGCATAATACCAGTCTGAATTCAACAAATGCACAAAAACCGAGCATATACGGTTTTTTTGCCTGACACCAGACTTTTGTGCGTTTCGCCCGAGCTTAACATGCTATAGAATGCGGTTTGTTGGCGCAATCAGGTGAAAAATCAGGAGAGTAAAATGGCGAATTGGGAGCTGGCTTTAGCTGAATTAAAACGCGGCTGCGAAGAAATTCTGCTCGAAGAAGAGCTTATTGCCAAATTAAAAGAGGGCAAGCCTTTAAAAATCAAGGCTGGCTTTGATCCTACCGCACCGGATTTACATTTGGGCCATACGGTACTTATTAATAAATTGCGTAGCTTCCAACAGCTTGGCCACGAGGTGATTTTCCTGATTGGTGACTTTACCGGCATGATTGGCGACCCCAGCGGTAAAAATGTTACCCGTAAGCCGCTGAGCCGTGAAGATGTATTGGCCAATGCCGAAACCTATAAAGAGCAGGTATTCAAAATTCTTGACCCGGCTAAAACACGGGTGGCGTTTAACTCAGAGTGGATGAACGAGTTAGGGGCTGCCGGTATGATTAAGCTGGCATCCCGGCAAACCGTGGCACGGATGCTGGAGCGCGATGACTTTAAAAAGCGTTTTGCTAATAACCAGTCTATTGCTATTCATGAGTTTTTATACCCGCTGGTGCAGGGGTGGGACTCGGTTGCGCTTGAAGCAGACGTTGAAATGGGTGGTACCGATCAGCGCTTTAACCTGTTAATGGGCCGCGAGTTGCAAAAAGACGAAGGCCAACGCCCGCAAACGGTAATGATGGTACCGCTGCTTGAGGGCCTGGACGGCGTACAAAAGATGTCCAAGTCGCTTGGCAACTATGTCGGTATTACCGATGCGCCAAACGATATGTTCGGTAAGATTATGTCCATTTCTGACGAGTTGATGTGGCGTTACTACGATTTACTCAGTTTTAAGCCGCTTGAAGAAATCAGTGACTTAAAGCAGCAAGTGGCAGCTGGTGCCAATCCGCGTGACGTTAAAATCGCATTGGCAAAAGAAATTATTGCAAGGTTCCATGACGAGGCCGCAGCAGAAGCGGCACATCAGGATTTTACCCAGCGCTTTAGTAAAAATGCCTTACCGGATGATATTCCTGAGGTTACCGTAACCGCTGACGCAGATACGATGCCGATTGCGAATCTGTTAAAGGAAGCAGGCTTGGTAGACAGCACTTCAGAGGCTATCCGCATGATCAAACAAGGTGCGGTTAAGTTAAACGGTGAAACTAAAATTGAAGACACCCGGTTAGAAGTAGCTAAAGGCAGCAGCGACATTTATCAGGTTGGTAAGCGTAAGTTTGCTAAAATCAGCTTAGTTTAGTTAGGCTTAGCGCAACAAGCCGCGGCTTGTTGCGTATCTCTTCTGTCGCCCCGCTCACCGTTTAAGCCTCGTATCACTGTGCTGATGAACTACACTGTAGTTAAGCACAGCAATCAGTACGAGGTATGTTATGACCACGCCCAATCCTTATGCCGACCATCTTAGCGTAGATAAACAGCAGTACGGCATTTTCAGCCTGAGCAAGGCGCAAGCGCAGTTTGGTGACATCAGCCGCTTGCCGTTTTCGTTAAAAGTATTGCTGGAAAACCTGTTGCGTAACCTGGACGGTGACACCGTAACTGAGGCCGATATTCAGGCATTGGTTGACTGGCAAAAAACCGGCAGCTCTGAGCGCGAAATTGCTTTTCGGCCGGCGCGGGTATTGATGCAGGACTTTACCGGCGTGCCGGCAGTGGTCGATTTGGCCGCCATGCGTGCGGCGGTGGCGGCATTGGGCGAAGATCCTGATAAGGTAAACCCGTTGTCGCCGGTAGACTTGGTAATAGATCACTCGGTAATGGTCGATCGCTACGCCACAGAGCAGGCTTTTACTGAAAACGTCGATATTGAGATGCAACGCAACCACGAGCGCTATGCGTTTCTGCGCTGGGGTGCTACAGCCTTTGCTAATTTTCGTGTCGTGCCGCCCGGCACCGGTATTTGCCATCAGGTAAACCTGGAGTATTTAGGCCAAAGCATCTGGGCACAGCAAACCGACGATGGCATGTTGGCTTATCCGGATACGCTGGTGGGTACTGACTCGCACACAACCATGATTAACGCCCTTGGCATTTTGGGTTGGGGCGTCGGCGGCATTGAAGCTGAGGCCGCTATGCTGGGGCAGCCGGTGTCAATGATTATTCCCGAAGTCATCGGCTTTGAATTTACCGGTGCATTGCAAGCCGGAATTACCGCAACGGATCTGGTACTTACTGTTACGCAAATGCTGCGTAAGCATGGTGTGGTGGGCAAATTTGTCGAGTTTTCCGGCGATGGCCTGAGCCAGTTATCTTTGGCAGATCGTGCCACTATCGCCAATATGGCACCGGAATACGGCGCAACCTGTGGTTTTTTCCCTGTTGATCAGATAACACTGGATTATATGCAGCTTACCGGACGTGATGCTGCAGTCATTGCCAGAGTTAAAGCTTATAGTCAGGCTCAGGGTTTGTGGCGGGAACAAGGTGCTAAGCCTATTTTTACCGATACCTTGCACCTTGATTTAAGCACTGTGGTAGCATCATTGGCTGGGCCTAAACGGCCACAGGATAAGGTGACGTTGACTGAACTGAAACAGCACTGTCGCGATGTCATTGCGCTTGATTTGAAAGTCAGCAAAGAGCGTGATGCACAAATGGTCAATGAAGGTGCAGCACAGCCTGAGGTGGAACAGCCAGACCGCAGCTTTGAACTGGATGGCCGGCGTATGCAACTGGATAACCATGCGGTAGTTATAGCAGCCATTACGTCCTGCACCAACACATCAAACCCCAGTGTGTTAATGGCTGCCGGTTTACTGGCCCAAAATGCTGTAGCCAAAGGGCTGAAACGGCAACCCTGGGTAAAAAGTTCGCTGGCGCCGGGATCTAAAGTGGTTACCCGCTATCTGCAACAGGCCGGGTTGATGCAACCGCTTGAGCAATTGGGCTTTTACCTGGTAGGTTACGGTTGTACTACTTGTATCGGCAACTCCGGGCCATTAGCTAAACCCATTGAAAACGCCATCAGCACTGCTGATTTAAATGTGTCTGCCGTGTTGTCGGGTAACCGTAACTTTGAGGGGCGCATTCATCCGTTAGTGAAATCAAACTGGCTGGCTTCACCACCCTTAGTGGTGGCTTATGCGCTGGCCGGTACGGTCAATATTGATTTAAGTACAGAGCCATTGGGGCAGGACAGTGATGGTAATGATGTGTACTTAAAAGATATCTGGCCTGACAGCAAAGCGGTTGCAGCAGCAGTCGCTAAAGTGAACAGCGCGATGTTCAGCAAAGAATATGCTCAGGTGTTTGATGGCGACGAAAGCTGGCAGGCCATTGCAGTGCCACAGGCTAAAACGTATGCCTGGCCGGATTCGACTTATATCCGTCAACCGGACTTTTTTCGTGGTCTTAGCAGAAAACCAAAGCCGGTGGCCGATATAGTGGGCGCCCGTTTACTGGCGGTATTGGGTGATTCTGTTACAACGGATCATATTTCACCGGCCGGCTCAATCAAGCAAAGCAGCCCTGCCGGTCAATATCTGATGGAACATGGTATCGACAAGGCCGATTTTAATTCATACGGTTCAAGGCGTGGTAACCACGAAGTGATGGTGCGCGGTACTTTTGCCAATGTGCGTATTCGCAATGAAATGCTGCCGGGCACTGAAGGCGGTGTAACACGGCATTATCCGTCGGGTGAGACGATGTCTGTTTTTGATGCCGCCATGCGTTATCAACAGCAAGAGCTGCCGTTAATCGTGGTAGCCGGTAAGGAATATGGCACAGGTTCATCACGTGATTGGGCCGCCAAGGGCACCTTAATGCTGGGGGTACGTGCTGTGTTGGCAGAATCGTTTGAACGTATTCACCGCTCCAACTTAATTGGTATGGGGGTGCTGCCACTGCAATTTGTGCCCGGCACAGACAGGAAAACGCTGAAGTTAAGCGGTGAAGAAAGCTTTACGCTACGCGGCTTAAATAACCTGAAGCCACGGCAAAAGCTGCAGCTGATTATTACCTATGCCGACGGTGCTAAGCAGGAGGTTGATGTACATTGCCGCATAGATACCGGCAATGAGCTGGCGTACTACCAGCACGGTGGTATTTTGCATTATGTGCTGCGACGGATGATAGGCGAAGCCTGAGCGCAAGCAACGCGCCGCCGGGGCTGGCGCGTTGCTGCATCATTATTCTGATGCTGTTGGCAATTTGCCCGACTTAATATGCAGGTCGCGCTGCGGGTAGGGTATGGTAATAGCGGCTTGCTTAAAGGCACGCCAGATAGCGACATTAATATCTGATTTTACCGTGTCGGCACCGTATTCCGGGTCGGCTATCCACACCCGCAGTTCCAGTTCAATACCGCTGTCGGCAAAGCTTTTTAACATCACTGTTGGTGCCGGTTCATTAAGTACCCGTTTGGATTTATTGGCACACTGTAACATCAGCGCCATGGCTTGCTCCGGATCGTCATCGTAACTGACCTGCACCACAATTTTTACCCGCACATTGCGGTCTTCATAGCTCCAGTTTATTACCTCTGAGGTGATAAGGTTCTCGTTCGGGATCAACGTATCGACCCCTTCGCGGTTACGTACCACCACATAGCGGGCTTTGAGCTCGTGTACCCAGCCAAAGTTTTCACCCACTGAAATAACATCGCCTGGTTTTACGCTGCGATCCAGCACCAAAATAAAGCCGCTGATAAAGTTCGAAGCAATACGTTGTAAACCAAAGCCTAAGCCTACGCCCAGCGCACCGCCAAACACCGCCAGCGAGCTGAGGTTAATGCCCACGGCGTTTAAGGCAATTAAAAAGGCGATAGTAATCAGCAAAAACTTACTGAACTTGCTAAACCCCACCTGCATGCTGGGGCTGACATGTTTGGCTTTTTTTAACTGTTGGTTTAACAGCTCTGCCAGCCACAGTGCCAGCGTAAAGGCCAGAATAATCACCAGCGTTAGCTTCACTGCGCCCAACAGTGATATCCGGCTTTCACCCAGCGTAAACGCCAGCGCATCCATCAACTGCATTAGCGGGGTTAACCAGCCGGCCAGATGCAATACCACTAACAGCCAGATAGTCACGGCAATAACCGGCTCTGCCGATTTAACCAACGGACTGGATAAAAACGCTTTGCGCAGGATATACACCAGCAGACGAATTGCGCCCAGCGCCAGCGCTATTGGTATCAGCAGCTGCAGCAGGTTATGGCTTAGCTGATACAGGCTGAACAGTTCACTGCTGATTGCCAGCAATGCCGCCAGGCTAAACGGTAGTAAAATACGGTCTGAACTGCGCAGTGCCATATGGCGTAAGCCCTGGCCACCGCTGTCGCGCAAGCGCTGGCCAAGCATACGGTTAATCAACACTGCCATTAACACACAACCGGCAATAGCCGCCAGTTGATACCAGAGTGAGGCTTGCTGTAACAGGATGACAAGTTGCTGCCACCAAGCTAAAAATTTTTCCGGCATAGGTTTTTCAGTTTACTAAGTTGTTGTTTTACCTTAGCAGAAAAGTATGGGCGCGCCCATTGCTCAGTGTGGTTTTCAGCATTTTTAGTGTAACAGTTGCATTTTGTTATAATTGCGCTAAAGTGATATCAAAATAATATCATATCAAGAGGGTTTTATTATGTTGCAGGAACGCATGATTAACAGCAAAGGTGGCTTTGGCATGATTGGCGTGTTGCTACTGTTACAGCTGGCGGCCATTGCCGGTGTGGCAGTATTACCGGCATTGCTGAAAATAGTCGCCCTGGTATTGGCAATAGTGGTATTTATCTGTTGGTTTGGTTTTTATATGGTGCACCCAAACCAATCTGCGGTATTGCAGTTGTTTGGCCGCTATGTCGGGACTGATCTGAATAATGGTCTGCGCTGGTCTAACCCGCTATACAGCAAACAAAAAGTGTCATTACGGGTGCGTAATTTTGAAAGCAGTAAAATGAAGGTAAACGACAATGCCGGTAACCCGGTAGAAATTGCTGCTGTGGTGGTGTGGAAAGTGGTCGACAGTGCAGAGGCGGTGTTTGAAGTGGATAACTACGAAAACTTTGTCAATATTCAAAGCGAGTCGGCTATCCGTCATCTGGCCTCCAGTTATGCTTATGATGCCGGCAATGACGAGTCGATAAGTCTGCGCAGCAGCACTGATGAAGTCACTGAACTATTAAAGCAGGAAATTCAGGCCCGGCTTAATAAAGCCGGTGTGCAGGTGTTGGAAGCGCGTATCAGTCATTTAGCTTATGCGCCGGAAATTGCCAGCGCTATGTTGCAGCGTCAACAGGCTGCCGCCATAGTTGCCGCCCGGCAGCAAATTGTTGAGGGCGCAGTCGGTATGGTAGAAACCGCATTACAGCGTTTGTCCGAGCGCAATGTGGTTGAGCTGGATGATGAGCGCAAAGCGGCGATGGTTAGTAATTTGTTGGTGGTATTGTGCGGTGATCATCATGTGCAGCCGATAGTAAATGCCGGCACGCTATATTAACGGGAGTAGTTGTGGCCAAAAAAGCCTTCGCCTTACGTCTGGATGAAGCCATGCTAAGCGCTTTACAGCGCTTTGCCGATGATGAGTTTCGCAGCATTAACGGCCAGATAGAGTATCTGCTGCATGAGGCATTGAAAAAATCCGGCCGTTTGCCCGTGACAAAAAAGGCGGATGCAGACCCGGACAACGGGGCCGGCAGCTAATTTAACCGTGAATGTAACAACGAATATAACAACTAGTGCAGCAGCCAGGACACCAGCGGCAGGGTAAGCAAGCCGGCTAAAATACCTAAACCTATAATGCCGCTAACCAAGCGGGGCGCCAGCCCCGCCATTATCGCGATAGCACCGGCCGAGATCATCGGTGGCATCGCCGCCTGAAACACACTGATATTCACCGCCGTGCCACTGTAACCCAGGCTAAACCACAGCAACGCCGCTAACGCCGGCATCATTACCAGCTTAATACCCAGCGCACTGAGTAGCGGTGATATTTCGCTTCTACTGAATTTAACTGTTAAGGCAAACCCCACCGCCACCATTACCACCGGTACCAGGGTAGCGGCAAGGTTATCAATCAACTGGCTCGCTAATGGCGGGTATTCGCTACCGCGCAGCAGCAGGCCCAGTGCCAGCGCAATAAAAGACGGGAAAGTGATAATTTTTAATACAATGCCTTTTACTGTGGGTTTAGCGGCAGTGGGGCTGTACAGTGCCGCAATAATGGTGACGTACGTTGCCAGCGCAATAAAAGAGCCGACCTGATCGTACACCACCGCATAAGGCATAGCATTGCTGCCAAACAGCGCCTCCGTCATCGGAAAGCCCAAAAATGAAGTATTACCCAGCGGCAGCACAATCAGTAAAGCGCCGGTAACCTCGCGCGACCAATGCAACAACTTACTCAGCAGTAGTACCGTTGCAACCACTAGCAGCAGTAAGAACCACGGCGTAATCGCCGGCATTAACAGCTCGGCAGAAAATTGCAGCTGCGGCACATTTTTTAAAATCAGTGCCGGTAGCGCCACGTACAGCACATACATATTCAACGCTATGCCGCTGTTCTCCGGCATGGTGGGCAAGCGGCGCAGCAGCACGCCTATCAGTAGATAGGCCAGTACCAGTAAAAAGTTATCCATCAGATCTCACTTTGCTTATAGCGGGCAACCAATGCCAGTTTAGCTGTTCTGGGTAGCTGTTTTAGTTGATGTTCAGCTTTAGCCGCAGCGCTTTTATCGGCAACAGGGCGCTGGTACACCAGGGTTAGCGGCCCTTTGCCGCGCAGCGCCTTAGCACCGCCGGTCAGCTCGCCGCTGTGCTGGCGCAGCCGCCTGACAGGGTCGGTACTGATGCCGGTATACAACAGGCCGTTGCCGGTTTGCACCATATACAAATACCAGCTGCTCACGGGGTTAACTCCGTGCAGCGCTGTTCTGCTATACTGCGCGCTTTAAACCGTGAGCTGTGCTTCAGCGCAATAACGGCAACGGTAGTTAAGTTTTGGCAAAACAGGAATTTTAATGTCATTTCAATCTCTCGCCCTTGCGGCGCCTATTTTACGTGTTCTGTCAGAGCAAGGCTACGATGCGGCCACCCCGGTGCAGTTGCAAAGTATCCCGGTGATTCTGGCCGGTAAAGATGTGTTAGCAGGCGCGCAAACCGGCACCGGTAAAACCGCTGCTTTTACTTTACCGCTGCTACAGCAAATGCTCAATGCGCCTAAGGTCGTAGCGCCAAATCAGGTGCGGGTATTGGTATTAACGCCCACCCGCGAGCTGGCGCAGCAAGTGTATGACAATGTGCGTAAATATAGCCAGTACCTGAGCACCCGTTCAGCGGTGTTTTATGGCGGCGTATCGATAAGGCCGCAATATGATGAAGCAGAGCTGGGGCTGGATATCCTGGTGGCAACACCGGGCCGGCTTATTGACCACCTGCACCAGAAAACTGTCGATTTATCTGCACTTGAAGTGCTGGTGCTGGATGAAGCCGACCGCATGCTGGATATGGGCTTTATTGTCGATATTAAACGCATTATGGCCAAGCTGCCGGCCAAGCGGCAAACATTGCTGTTCTCGGCTACTTATTCCAGCGAAATTAAACAATTAGCTGATGAGCTGTTAAACAGCCCGCAACTGATAGAAGTGGCCGCAACCAATGCCACGGCCGAGCGGGTAGAGCAACTGGCGTATTTGGTCGACAAACACCGCAAGCGCGAATTGCTGTCGCATGTAATTGGTAAAAACAACTGGCCGCAAGTGTTAGTGTTTGTCCGTACCAAACACGGCGCTGACCGCCTGGCGAAACAGCTGGCAAAAGACGGTTTGAAAAGCGCGGCTATTCATGGCGATAAAAGCCAGGGTGCCCGCACTAAAGCGCTGGCTGATTTTAAAGCCGGCAGTGTGCGTATTTTGGTAGCGACCGATATTGCCGCCCGCGGCCTGGATATTAACGAGCTGCCTTATGTGGTGAATTATGACTTGCCGCAAGTGTCGGAAGACTATGTGCACCGCATCGGTCGTACTGGCCGTGCCGGTAACAGCGGTGTGGCACTAACGCTGATCACTCCGGAAGAAATCAAGGCCCTGCAGGACATAGAAAAGCTTATTCAGCAGGTGATCACCGCGACAGTGTTACCCGGTTATGAGCACGACCCAACCTTTGTTGCACCGGAGCAAGCCCAGGCGCGCCATGGTGACGGGCCGAAAAAACCGGCAAAGAAAGGTATGCTTAAAGCCAAGTTGCGGGCTAAGGCCTTAGGTAAGGCATAAAAGCTGTAAAGCGTAAAAAGTTGTTGATCAAGACCCGGTTGATGCGTATTACCATCGAACCGGTTTGCCCACGCCAACGCGCCGTAAACCCTTCCCTGGGGGCTCGACTCACGCATCCATGCGTTCAACGGTTGGCTTAGAGCAAGCCGATTCTCGTTTCTGTCGCAGCGTCCGCTTGTAGGCTTCCTTTGCTCTTTATGTGGACATATTTACTATGTTGGTCTATATTGAGTCTAATTGGTTCAGGCATGAGGTGATTATGCAAGCCGTGCAGCTCGACAGACAAAGCCAGCGCCACAGCGCCGCTACCGGACTTAAAACGGTATTTGCCATTCTGGATAAATGGCAATGCTCGCCCGAGCAAATTCAGCGTATTTTGCAAATCTCCAAAGCGGCGTATTACAAGTACCGCAACGATCCTTACTGCGCCAGCCTGACGCAAGACCAGATAGAGCGCATCAGCTATGTGCTAAATATTCACAGTAGCCTGCGGCTGCTGTTCGACAACCCGCAGAACTTGTATGGCTTTATGGCACTGCCAAACCATAACCCGTATTTTAATGGTAATAGCCCGCTGGCTATTATCAGCAGCGGCCAGTTTGCCGCGCTGTATGAAACGTTTAAACGTATCGATGCGCTGCGTGGTGGCATGTGGTAACAGCGGTAAACTTACAGCAGGAAGAGTTACCGCAGGTTAAACTACAGCGCCAAAAATGCTACCGGCTGATTAATTCGAAATATCCGCCGGTATCGGTGTTTGACGACGTGGCCGACGCCGATGAGTTTGATGCCTTATTTGCGCTGCAAGCACTTACCAACCCCAGGTTACAGGCACAGGCCGGTAATTTAACCTTACTGCCACGTCATGAAATCCCGTTTGCTATTACCGGCTGCTCTTATTCGGTAGCGCCGTTCACTCATGTTAACCCGGCAGGCAGCCGTTTTTCTGACGGTCGTTTTGGTGTGCTGTATCTGGCCGACAGCGTGCAAACCGCTGTCACTGAGGTGGCTTATCATCAGGGTTGTTACTGGAGCAAGGTGCCGGGGCTGGCATACGAGCGCTTTGTGTTTAGGGCATTAAGCTGTGAGTTTACTGACGTTAGCCTGACAGATTTAACCCGCTTGTCGCCACAGCATGCAATTTACGCTAAGGAAGACTACAGCTCAGCCCAAGCATTGGGCATCCGCTTGCGCAGCCAGGGGAGCGCCGGGGTGCAGTACCATTCGGTGCGTAACAGTGGGGCAATATGCTGGGGGCTGTTTAGCCCGCAATACGTAACGCAGATGCTGCAAAGTGGTCACTATGAAATGATCTGGCAAAACGGCAGTGTCAGTGCGATTAACCAAATTGTCAGCTACAGCGAATAGGTCAGTTAATTAGCTGCGATAAAGGGTTTTGATCAGGTGAAAGCCAAACTGAGTTTTTACCGGCCCCTGCACTTCTAACAACGGACCTTTAAATACGACATCATCAAAGGCTTTTACCATCTGGCCTTTACGAAACTCACCTAAATCGCCACCTTTTTTCCCCGACGGGCATAGCGAATGCTGCTTGGCCAGTTTGCCAAAATCAGCGCCTTTGGCCAGTTGCTGTTTTAGTTTCTCCGCTTCTTCACGGCTTTTAACCAGTATATGTAAGGCGCAGGCTTTCATTTTTTATACCAATCTATATTCGAATACGGATTTTGCCTTGTTTTATCTTATAAGGCAAAATGACAGGGTGATATTTTGATACGACCAGTAAGGAAAGGTAGTAACCAAATTTTTTGAAAAAGAGTAATTTTTTCTCTATTTTATTATAAGCATTTGATTTTATTTGCCTCAATGTAGGTACTCTATCTGTGGTTATTACAAGCTGTTACAGTTTTGCATTTGTTTTTGTTATGTGCATGTTATTATCATCGGTATAACCTCAAGGAGATATCGTTATGAAATATAAATGTTTGTCTTTAGTCATTACAGCAATGTCATTGCTGTTTCTTACATCAGCAACTGCTGCATCTGCAAGCAGCGAATCCGGTAAAGAAGTAAAGCTACGTGCTGAGTTTTATCAGAATGGGTTGGACTTACTGCTCGACAAAGCTCGCCGTGGTAATTATGCAGATTTTTACGAGGATGTACTGAAATTCGCACGTTACGGTGAAAAATATCCCCAGTATTTGTTGGGCGTGATGTTGTTAAAAGGTGATGGTGTGCAGCAAGATGTTGCTCAGGGTATTGTCTGGATGCGGCTTTCGCTAGAGCAGAAAAATACAGAATGGCAACGCGCTTATGATAAAGTTGTTGCTGCAATCCCTGCTGAACATTTAGCTGCAATAGAACCGATGTTTGAACTATATAAGGCACGTTATGGCGTCGACGCGCAATATATGAGTTGCAACAATGAAAAGATGGAAAGCTCCAGCATCAGGATACACCAGTGCCGTAAGTCACTGGTAATGAAAGAATATTACCTTTATAATTCCTTTGAATAATAGATCATTAAAACCCGCATAACTGCGGGTTTTTTCTACTACACCGGCTGTTGCTGGGTAATACAGTGAATATTACCCCCACCCAGCAAGATCTCGCGGCCAGGCACTGTTACGACCTTATGCTCTGGATACAGGCTTTGCAGGATCTCTGCAGCTACTTTATCGTTCGGGTCGTCGAAAGTTGGCAGAATCAAACCGCCGTTGCACAAATAGAAATTAATGTACGAGCCGGCCAGGCGCGCATTGGCCTCGCGCGGAATCGCACTCATGGTGGCATCTACAGTAGCGTACTCTTCAGCGTTAGCAATAATAGGTGCCGGAACCGGTAGCTTATGCACCTTAATTTTACGGCCTTTGGCATCAGTGGCCGCTTCCAGGTAATCCAACGCTGCTTTGCTGCGGGCATATTGCGGATCAGTCTTATCATCGGTCCAGGCTAATACCACTTCGCCGGGCTTAACAAAACAGGCCATATTATCAATGTGTCCATCGGTTTCATCGTTAAAGATACCGTTTTCTAACCATAGTACTTTGTCGATACCGAGATAATCGCGCATCTGCTGCTCAATTTGCTCACGGTTTAAATGCGGGTTACGGTTGCTGTTTAGCAAGCACTCTTCGGTGGTTAACAGTGTGCCTTCACCATCAACATGAATAGCGCCGCCTTCCAGCACAAAACCTTCGGTGCGATAACGCGGCAGTTGTTCTATACCCAGCACCTTGCTGGCAACCTGGTCGTCTTTATCCCACGGGAAATACAAACCGCCGTTTAAGCCGCCCCAAGCGTTAAAGGTCCAGTCGATACCGCGTACTTCACCTTGGGCATTAGTAACAAAAGTAGGTCCGGTATCACGACACCAGGCATCGTTGTTTGAGATCTCTACCACGCGAATGGGGAACTTAGTACCGACATCGGTTAGTTGTGACAGGACATTAGCATACTGTGCGGCAGAAGCGCCTACCGTTACCGGCTCAAAACCGGCAATGGCTTTTATCACAGCAACAAAAGCCTGTTGAGCAGGTTTGGCACCTAAACGCCAGCTGTCGGTACGCTCCGGCCATACCATCCAGGTTTGTTTATGTGCGGCCCATTCCGCCGGCATACTAAAGCCATCAGTGCGTGGTGTGCTGTTTAGTGTTGTAAAAGCCACTTAGTTACCACCTTGTTTAACAGGTTGTTTGGTTTCGCCATCTTTGGTCATTACTGCACCGTAGATATCGATACGACGGTCACGGAAAATGCCCCAGGCACGGCGGGTGGCAGCAACAGCGTCCAAGTCAAAGGTATGCACCAGCACGGCTTCTTCTGTTTCGCCGGCTTCCTGTACCTTAGCACCGGTTTCGTCGGCAATAAAAGAGCTGCCGTAGAAGGTAATATGGTAGTCACCTTCGGTCTCGGTACCAATGCGGTTAGAGGCAATAAGTGGCATTAGGTTAGCCGCGGCGTGGCCTTGTTGCGTGCGCTGCCAGTGATCGCGTGAGCTGATAGTCGGGTCGTGCGGCTCGCTGCCTATAGCCGTAGGGTAAAACAGCAACTCGGCGCCCATTAATGCCATGCTGCGCGCGCACTCAGGAAACCATTGATCCCAACAAATGCCGACGCCGATTTTGGCGTATTTGGTGGCGAACACTTTAAAGCCGGTATCGCCTGGCGTGAAGTAGTACTTCTCGCTGTAACCCGGGCCATCCGGAATATGGCTCTTGCGGTAAGTGCCCAGGTTCTCGCCGTCGGCATCGATAATTACTACGCTGTTGTACAGGCAGTTGCCGGCGCGCTCGTAAATGCTGATTGGCAGCACTACGTTCAGCTCTTTGGCAATCTTAGTGAAATGCGCCACGGCTTTGTTTTCCGCCAAGGTAGTGGCGAAAGCTAAATAATCCGGCTTTTGCTTCTGACAGAAATAATTGCGCTCAAACAGTTCCTGTAACAGGATGATTTGTGCACCTTTGGCCGCCGCATCGCGCACTAAGCGCTCGCCACGGGCAATGTTTTCATCCACATTCCAGCCGCCAATCATTTGGGTTGCAGCAACGGTTACATTACGCATCAGTTATCTCCGACAGAGGGTAAAACCAACAGGCTAGCATCCCTATAGATACTTGCCAAACAGGGCGCGAAAAATGCCGTATTTTTGCCCTGTCGTCAACGCTTTTTGCTAAAAAAACAGCAGCGGAAAACACATGGATGTCCGCTGCTGTAAACAGCTGATATACGACCTGAAAATAGCGGGCTTTATTGCAGCGCTAATTCAGCTGCTTTTAGCAGCAATTCGCTTTCTAAGCGGGTTTTGTAGTTGATATGCACATAGTTAAACAGCGCTTCGCCCTTGGTATTAACGATATACACCGCCGGCACCGGTAACACCACTTTCTCTGTGCCGGCTTCGGTGGTAATTAAGCTGCCGAGTTTACCTTTGTAAGCCGCGGCAGTTTTGTTATCCAAATAATAAGCCAGACCAAAAGCACTGCTGGCGGCGAAGTTAGCATCAGACAGCAAGGTATAATTTAATTTTTGGCCGCCGGTGTCTTTCAAGCTTTTACTGATCGAGGCCACGCTATCCGGCGTTATGGCAATTAACTGGTAACCTAGTTTGCTTAGCTGAGGTTCAATGTCGCGCAGGGCCGCTAACTGGGCATTGCAGTACGGGCACCAGCCGCCGCGATAAAATACCAAGACGCTGGGTTTTTGCTGTACCAGCTGCTTAAGCTCGACGGTCTGGTTATCGGCAGTAGTTAAGCTAACTGCCGGAATGGTTAAGCCATTTAGCAGCGGTGTTACCTGCTCCGGGCTTGGTGCAATTACAGGTGCGGCAATAAGTTTGATGCTGAACAAAAAAACAGTCAGCGTAATAAGGTAAGTTTTCATAGTGGTTCCTTGTCAGGTGGCGTTGTTTGACTAACAAAGACAGGGTTAAACCGGTTTTGCTTTCAGCGGCAGAAAAAAAGCCGGTTTTCGTTTTTATTGCCGCCTGACGTACAATGCTTTATCAGTTAATAAGACTCTTATCTATGACCAACGAGAAAACAGTACAACAGTTTGATATCAGTATCGTCGGTGGCGGCATGGTCGGCGCGGCTATTGCTGTGGCACTAAGCCAGGCCGGTTTGCAGGTGGCGTTGATAGAAAAACAGCCACCGCCGGAGTTTGCGCCAGATAGCGCACCGGATTTGCGCGTATCATCAATTAATTTGGCCAGCGAAGCCTGGCTGACACAGCTTGACGCCTGGTCAGCCTTAGAGCAAATGCGGTTATGCCCGTATCAGCGCCTGCAAGCCTTTGAACAGTCGCACAGCATTGTCACCTTTAATGCGGCAGATATTAAACGTAGCCATTTGGGCCATATAGTGGAGAACAACCTGCTGCAGCTGGCGTTGTGGCAGCAGTTCGGCACTAATGTGCGGCTGTTTTGCCCATCCTCAGTAATTGCACTTAAGCAAACGGCAGATAGCGCTATAGTAACGCTCGACAGTGGTGAGCTGCTTAGCAGCAAGCTGGTGGTAGCCGCTGATGGCGGTAACTCACAACTGCGCCAGTTAGCCGGCATTGGCAGCAATGGCTGGCAATACCGTCAGGCTTGCTTAGTGGCGCTGGTGAATACGCCGTACCCGCAACAAGATGTGACCTGGCAGCAATTTACGCCAACCGGGCCAAAAGCCTTTTTGCCACTGAGCGGCCAACAAGGCTCGGTGGTATGGTATGAAGAGGCGGTTAAAGTAAAACAGCTGGCTGCACTTACCCCGGCACAGTTAACGCAGCAACTGCTTAAAGCCTTTCCGCCACAAATAGGTGAGGTTGAAGTGGTCGCCAGCTCCTGGTTTCCATTGGCGCGGATGGATGCTAACCGGTATTACACCGACCGTGTGGTACTGGCCGGCGATGCCGCCCATACTATTAACCCGCTGGCGGGGCAGGGCGTTAACCTGGGCTTTGCTGATGCTAAACTGCTGACAGAGCTGATTATCGACGCCAGACGGCATAACAACGATATTGGCAGCGCGCAGCTGTTGCAAAGCTATCAGCGTAAACGTAAGCCGGCCAATTTACTGATGATGAGCGCGATGGATGGCTTTTATCAGGTATTCGGTAATGATATTACGCCGCTGCGTAAGCTACGACAGTTTGCATTAAGTGTGGCGGCGCGCAGCACAATGTTGAAAACGCTGGTAGCGCGTTATGCAGTTGGGAGTGAGTAAAAGCAAAAACCCGGCATAAACCGGGTTTTTTTGTTTAATGGCAGGGGCGGCTGGATTCGAACCAACGCATGGCGGGATCAAAACCCGCTGCCTTACCGCTTGGCTACGCCCCTACAGAAACTTTAGTGTGATCGTCGTTTGGCAGGATTTTACGAAAACTACGTTCACTGAATTAATGGCAGGGGCGGCTGGATTCGAACCAACGCATGGCGGGATCAAAACCCGCTGCCTTACCGCTTGGCTACGCCCCTGCAAAAACTTGTGTGCAACCACTTAAAAAGTGGTGCGGAGAGAGAGACTCGAACTCTCACACCTCGCGGCGCTGGAACCTAAATCCAGTGCGTCTACCAATTCCGCCATCCCCGCATGCACAGGTAAAGTTAAGTGGTGGCTACAGCGGGAATCGAACCTGCGACCCCAGCATTATGAGTGCTGTGCTCTAACCAGCTGAGCTATGTAGCCACGCTAACTTGACCTAAGCAAGTGGCGCGTATTATCCAGAACTGCCCCTATAGCGTCAACCGTTTTTTTGCGTTTAAAAATCAATGTTGGTTTGTTTGCCGATTAAATATGCAAAATGCTGGTTTCGCAGGCAATAAAAAAGCCGTTGTCGGCAAACAACGGCTTTTTTGACACGAAAACGTGGTTAAACGTTAAAGCGGAAATGCATCACATCGCCATCTTTTACGATGTAATCTTTACCTTCCAGGCGCCACTTACCGGCTTCTTTGGCACCGGCTTCGCCGTTGTACTGTACAAAGTCGTCATAGCCAACTACTTCAGCGCGGATAAAGCCCTTTTCAAAGTCGGTGTGAATAACACCGGCGGCTTGTGGGGCAGTAGCGCCGATGGCTACCGTCCAGGCACGCACTTCTTTAACGCCGGCAGTAAAATAGGTGTGCAAGCTTAACAGTGAATAGCCACCGCGAATTACCCGATTTAAACCCGGCTCTTCCAGACCCATATCGGCCATAAACTCGGCTTTCTCATCGTCGTCAAGCTCTGCAATTTCAGATTCAATTGCTGCGCATACCGGTACTACTATGGCGCCTTCTTTGTCGGCAATGGCCTGTACTATGTCTAAGTAAGGGTTATTCTCAAAGCCGTCGTCCATTACGTTAGCGATATACATCGTTGGCTTAATGGTTAAGAAGTTCATATAGGCAATTAACGCCTTTTCTTCTTTATCCAGCTCGAGCTGGCGCAGGGTATGGCCTTGCTCTAAATGTGCTTTAACTTTTTCCAGTACCGCCATTTCAGCTTTAGCGTCTTTATCGCCGCCTTTGGCCTTTTTACTCACGCGGAAAATAGCGCGCTCTGCACTGTCCATATCAGACAATACTAATTCCATATTAATGGTGTCGATATCGTCAGCTGGGTCTATTTTGCCGGCAACGTGAATAATGTTTTCATCGTCAAAACAGCGCACTACGTGGCCGATAGCGTCAGTTTCGCGGATGTTCGCTAAAAACTTATTGCCCAGGCCTTCACCGCGCGATGCACCTTTTACCAAACCGGCGATATCAACAAACTCCATGGTGGTAGGCAATACGCGCTGTGGGTTAACAATTTTTGCCAGTTTATCCAGCCTTAAATCCGGTACCGGTACTACGCCGGTGTTCGGTTCAATAGTACAGAACGGAAAGTTAGCCGCTTCAATGCCTGCCTTGGTTAACGCGTTAAACAGGGTGGATTTGCCTACGTTAGGTAAGCCAACGATGCCACATTTGAAACCCATAATAGTATCCTTTACGTGCTGTAATATAGTTGTACCGGCTGTATCAGCTGGCTTTAAAACTGTGCAAGCGATGCTGAGCTTTGATCAGGCCATCACGGGCCAGAATATCGAAGCAACGCGCCGCTTCATCAATACTTTGTTCAATCAGGTTTTGTTCACTGGCCGGCGCCTTGCCTAACACATAGCCGGTTACCTGATCTTTATGTCCCGGGTGGCCAATACCTAAGCGCAGGCGATAAAATCCCTGGTTATTACCAAAGCGGGAAATAATGTCGCGCAGGCCGTTGTGGCCGGCGTGGCCGCCACCCAGTTTAAATTTTGCCACACCCGGTTCCAGCGCCATTTCGTCATGCGCCACCAGAATTTGCTCGGGGGCCAGCTTGTAAAACTGTGCCATAGCCAGCACGGCTTTACCGCTTAAATTCATATAGGTAGAGGGAATAAGTAACTTGAATTCTTGTCCGGCGCAGATGAATTTGCCGGTATAACCGAAAAACTTCGGCTCGTTTTTTAAGCTGACATTAAAGGCGTGGGCCAGCTGTTGAACAAACCAGACGCCGGCGTTGTGCCGTGTCTGGCTGTATTCCGGGCCCGGATTCCCCAGGCCCACAATCAACTGAATGGCTGATTGAGTAGTGTCAGACATTACTCAGCAGTTTCAGTTTCTTCTGCATCAGCTGCTTTACCAGCTGGTTTGTTAACAGATACAACAGCTAAGTCGTGACCTTTAGCTAACTGAACGAAAGTTACACCTTTTGGCGCTTTCAGATCAGATAAGTGCAGGTGAGCACCAACTTCAACGTCGCTCATGTTAACTTCGATAAACTCTGGTAAGTCTTTTGGCAGACAAGAGATTTCGATTTCGTTAGCAGCATGAACTACTACGCCGCCTTTTTTAACTGCAGCTTCTTCGTTAACGAAGTGAACAGGAACAACAGTGTTCAGCTCGTGGCCAGCTTCAACGCGTTGGAAGTCAACGTGCATGATCTTTGGCTTGTACGGGTGACGTTGCATAGCTTTAACGATAGCTTTTACGTCTTCTTTACCGACTTTGATAGTCAGGATATGAGAGTAAAATGCTTCGAAGCTTTGAGCTTTTAACAGTTTAGAATGCTCTAAAGTGATAGAAACCGGGGCTTTGCTACCACCGTAGATGATAGCTGGTACTTTGTCTTCGTGACGCAGGCGGCGGCTCGCACCTTTCCCCGCGTCAGTACGGACTTCTGCACTTAATGTAAAAATTGCATCAGACATGATGTACTCCAAAAATTAAGGTTTCCCAAGACTCGCGACCAGTCTCAGGCTGGATGCCCTTTTCAGGGGCGCGACATATTACCACCGGGCAGCATAAGCTGCAAACGAAAACAACAGCAGAATTGGGGCTCATGGCAAACAAAAAAGGCGCCAACCGGCGCCTTTTGCAGAGCAGCTTTGGCTTAATCGAACATAGAAGAGATAGATTCTTCGTTGCTGATACGGCGGATACACTCTGCCAGCATTTCGCTTAAAGTTAATTGGCGTACTTTAGCGACTGCTTTCATTTCCGCACTCAGCGGAATGGTATCGGTGATAATCAGTTCATCAATTACCGAGTTGGCAATATTTTGTGCTGCGCCACCAGAGAATACCGGGTGGGTAGCGTAAGCAAATACACGCTTGGCGCCTTGTTCTTTTAACGCTTCAGCGGCTTTACACAAAGTGCCGCCGGTGTCGATCATGTCATCAACAATAATACAGTCACGGTCTTTCACGTCACCGATAATATGCATTACCTGGGCAACGTTAGCTTTTGGCCGGCGTTTGTCGATAATGGCTAAGTCGGCGTCGTTCAGCAATTTGGCAATAGCACGGGCACGTACCACACCACCGATATCCGGTGATACCACTACCGGCGAGGTGAAGGCTTTTTTGCGCATATCGTCCAGCAATACCGGGCTTGCGAATACGTTGTCTACCGGCACATCGAAGAAACCCTGAATTTGCTCTGCGTGCAAATCTACCGTTAATACGCGGTCTACCCCAACGCTGGAGAGAAAGTCGGCAACGACTTTAGCTGTAATGGGCACCCGGGCTGAACGTACCCGACGATCCTGACGGGCGTAACCGAAGTACGGCATAACGGCAGTAATACGGCCGGCAGAGGCGCGACGCAGCGCATCAACCATAACGATTAATTCCATCAGGTTATCGTTAGTTGGCGCGCAAGTAGACTGGATAATGAATACATCAGAACCACGCACGTTTTCATTGATTTGGACACTAACTTCCCCATCACTGAAACGGCCGACTTCGGCATCTCCAAGTTTAATATACAGGCGGCTGGCGATTTTACTTGCGAGTTCTGGTATGGCGTTACCAGCGAAAACCTTCATGTCAGGCACGGTAGGATCCTCAGGGCGGTGGTGAGTCCGGTTTATCAATTAACAGCGGCAAAAACACCGCTGCGGTTACTTATTCGGTATCTGCCAACGCAGCCCACACAGGCGACTGGTTGACCCCTTTAGCAATAAAACCACGCCAGGACGGCGGTAATTGCGCAAGAGCATGCTGAGCACTGGTCTGGTCCGGGAATGCGGCGAACACACTGGCGCCAGTACCCGTCATTTGACACGGCGCGTATTCTACCAACCACTGTAAGGTTATTGCAACAATAGGGTAGAGCTGTTCTACCAATGGCTGGCAGTCATTATGCCATTGTGCTGTTAACACCTGCTCAAAGCCTATATTGGGTGTATTGCGTATTAAATCAGGGTGTTGGAAAATTTCAGCTGTACTGATATGACAATCTGGTGTAACCACCAGGTAAACTTTCTCCGGCATTGGCAGCGGTAATAATTTTTCCCCGACGCCTTCGGCAAAAGCAGTGAAACCGCGGATAAACAATGGTACATCTGCGCCCAATTTCAGCCCCAGCTCTGCCAGGGTGTCAAGCGATAAGCCTAACTGCCATAGTTTATTTAACCCCAGCAAGGTAGTGGCGGCATCGGAAGAGCCGCCGCCCAAACCGCCGCCCATCGGCAAGCGTTTTTGCAGATAAATATCGCAGCCCTGTGCGCATTTACTGTATTGCTGCAGCAAACGGGCAGCGCGCAATACCAGGTTTTGCTCGTTTATCAGTTCGCTGTTATTGCAATCAAGCGTGATGTCGCTGTTATCACGTAGGCTAAACGTCAGCTCATCGCCCACATCCAGCAGCTGAAACAGCGTTTGCAGGTTATGGTAGCCATCTGCGCGCCGCCCGGTAATGTGTAAAAATAAATTCAGTTTTGCCACTGCCGGCAAGGTAAGTTGTGTCATTGCCAGCTCCGGATCACAATTTTAATTTGGCTGTCATTGCTTTGCAGCAGCAGCCGTTTGGGCAGTGCCAGGCTGTCGGGGAAAAAGCTCTGATACTGCAATTGCCACACTATGCCGGTGCTGTCGGTTAAATTAAACGCTGTTACCCGGCCAAATTCGTCGCGCACTATGTCGCGGCCCTTACTGCCGGGTAAGCCGCGCAGCCACAGCGGCATGTCGTGTAAAGGCATTGACCAGCCGGACAATTGCAGCAATAAGGTACTGGTATCTACGGCGCGGTAGGTTTCGCCTTTAATGGTAATAGCACTGCCTTGCGCTGTTTCGCTCAGCTCAAACAGGCTGATGCCAAGAAAATTACTTAAACGGGCGTTATAGGTGGCGCTGTTCTGCTGTTGCCAGAGCAAGTTACCGCTTAGCGATTCTTGCGGCGTTTTAATACCGACACTGGCTTGTAGCGAAAATTGCTGCAGCATAAGTATTTGCTGCTCGCGCTCGTTGGTGCTTAGCGGCGTTTCAGCCGGCACAGGGCGCTGAAATACAGTACAAGCACTGAGTAGTAAAATAATAACACTGATAAAAAACGGACGAATAAACCGATATCCCACACTAAAGTCCTTTACTGAGCTTTCTTCGCTTTTATTACGTTGGGGCTTTTTGTACAATTCGCCCCCTGAGAATTCTGATGATACAGGTGACAGCCATTTTCGCACTCGGCATTAATCATAAAACGGCACCGGTTGCCTTGCGCGAGCAAGTTGCTTTTGCGCCGGGACAGTTGCCTGAAGCCTTGCGTGAGCTTACTACCTTAACCAGTATTTCAGATGCAGTCATCTTATCTACCTGCAACCGCACTGAGCTGTATTTTAACGGCAGCGCCAGCCAAGCGGAACAGGTAATTGCCTGGTTAGCGCAATTTCATGCGCTGGATGGCCATGAGTTACAGCCGCATTTGTATTTACACCAGGATACTGCTGCTACAGAGCACCTGATGCAAGTTGCTGCGGGGCTGGATTCTCTGGTGCTGGGCGAGCCGCAAATCTTCGGCCAGGTAAAGCAAGCCTATAACCAGGCGCGCAGTGCCGGCACCGTTAACCCACAGTTTGAGCGCTTGTTTCAAAAAACCTTTGCCGTGGCCAAGCAGGTGCGCACAGAAACTGATATTGGCGCTAACGCGGTATCAGTAGCCTTTGCTGCAGTGAGCCTGGCAAAGCAAATTTTCGGTAACCTGGCCAAAGTGCGGGTATTGCTGATTGGCGCCGGTGAAACTATTGAACTGGTGGCAAAACATCTGCAGGAGCAGGGCGCGGTGCAGCTCACCGTGGCCAACCGTACTTATGAACGTGCTGTGCATTTAGCGCAACAATTCAGTGCGTCGGCTATCACTCTGGCCCAGGTGCCGGTAAAGTTGGCTGATGCTGATATCGTTATCAGCTCTACCGCCAGCACTTTGCCTATTGTCGGCAAAGGTATGGTAGAACAGGCGCTGAAACAACGTAAGCATAAGCCGATGTTTCTGGTCGATTTAGCCGTGCCGCGTGATATTGAGCAGCAAGTGGCAGAGCTGGAAGATGCTTATCTGTATACGGTAGACGACTTACAGTCGATAGTGGCGCAAAACCTGAGTAACCGTCAGCAAGCTGCTGAACAGGCAAAACAGATGATAGCAGTAGGCGCCGCAGAGTTTGCTCAGTGGTTAACGCTGCAGGGCAGTGTCGACTGGCTGCGCGATTATCGCCAACGTTGTGAAGATGTTCGCAGTGAATTATTAGCCAAAGCGGCCAATCAGTTAGCTGCCGGGCAGGATGCAGAAAAAGTGCTGGCAGAATTTTCCACTAAACTGAGTAACCGGCTGATGCACAGCCCAACCAAAGCCATTCGCCAGTTAGTGCAAGATGACGAACTGAATAAACAAACCTTGATCAACACCTTGTTAGATCTGTAATCAGGCAAATAAAACACCATGAAAGAATCGGTATACCGCAAGCTGGAAGGCTTGGCTGAGCGCTACGAAGAAGTGCAGGCGCTGTTAAGCGATGCCTCTGTGATAAGCGATCAAAGCAAATTCCGTGAGCTGTCAAAAGAATACAGTCAACTGGAAGGTATCAGCAAAGCCTTTGCTGACTATCAGCAGGCGCAGCAAGATTTAGCTTCGGCTGAAGAGATGCAAAAAGACACGGACCCTGAGATGCGCGAAATGGCGCAGGAAGAATACAAAGCTGCCAAAGAGCGCATTGAACAGCTGGATCAGCAGCTGCAAATTTTATTGCTACCCAAAGATCCGAACGACAATAACAGCTGCTTTATTGAAATCCGTGCCGGTGCCGGTGGTGACGAAGCGGCTATTTTTGCCGGCGATGTGTTTCGCATGTACAGCCGTTTTGCCGAAAAACGCCGCTGGAAACTTGAAGTCATCAGCGCCAGTGACGGCGAGCATGGCGGTTATAAAGAAATTATCGTTGGGGTGCAGGGCGAGGGCGCCTACGGTACGCTGAAATTTGAATCCGGCGGCCACCGCGTGCAGCGGGTACCGGCGACCGAATCACAGGGCAGGGTGCATACTTCGGCCTGTACAGTGGCCATTATGCCGGAAGTGCCGGAAAGCGAAGCAATAGAAATTAACCCGGCCGATTTAAAAGTGGACACGTTTCGTGCCTCCGGTGCCGGTGGTCAGCACGTTAACCGCACTGACTCGGCCATTCGTATTACCCACTTACCTACCGGTATAGTGGTGGAATGTCAGGATGAGCGCTCGCAACATAAAAACCGCGCCCGCGCCATGAGCGTGCTGCAATCGCGTATTCAGGCCGCTGAAGATGAAAAACGCCGTTTGGTGGAAGAGTCTACCCGACGCTCATTAGTGGGCAGTGGCGATCGTTCCGAGCGTATCCGCACCTATAACTTTCCGCAGGGCCGGTTAACCGATCACCGCATTAACCTCACCATCTACCGCCTAAACGAGGTAATGGAAGGCGATTTAGATCAGGTATTAGAGCCGCTGAAACACGAGCATCAGGCCGACTTGTTAGCCGCGCTGGCCGACGAGAACCGCTAAGTGTCAGCAGCACTGACACTGGCGCAGTGGCAAAAACAAGCACAGTTGCAGCTGGCGGCGGTTAGTCAAACCGCAGATATTGAAGCCAGGTTGTGCTTGTGTCATGTGCTTAACGTTAACATCAGCTATCTGTATAGTTATCCGGAGCGGCTGCTTAGCGCAGCAGAACTGGCTGCGCTTACTGCACTGCTGACACAGCGTTTACAAGGCCGGCCGCTGGCGTATTTATTTGGCTACTGGCACTTTTTCGATTTACAGCTGGAAGTGGCTCCCAGCACCTTGATCCCAAGGCCTGATACTGAGCTGTTGGTAGAGCAGGCACTGGCGTTGCCGCTGCCTCAGCAAGCTAAAGTGTTGGATTTAGGTACCGGTACCGGCGCCATAGCTTTAGCCCTGGCGCATAATAAGCCGCAGTGGCAGCTTACCGCGCTGGATTATATTGCTGACGCGGTGCAACTGGCAGAGCGCAACCGGCAACGGCTGAATATCAACAATTGCACTGTATTGCAGAGTAACTGGTTCAGTGCACTGGGCACACAGCGCTTTGATTTAATTGTCAGCAACCCGCCTTATATCGACCCTGATGATACACACTTAACCAGCTTACGCTATGAACCCATTACCGCGCTGACCGCTGCACAACAGGGCCTGGCTGATATCGCGCATATAGTGCAACAGGCGCCACAATATTTGTACAGCAATGGTTGGTTATATCTGGAGCATGGCTATAACCAGGCCGATGCGGTGCGGCAGTTACTGCAACAGGCTGGTTTTACTCAGATTGAGTCAAAACGCGACTATGGTAATAACTGGCGCATCAGCGGTGGTTGCATCGGTAGCTGATTTTCGTTTTTAACCGCTTTTCCTTTGACCGCGTTAGCGATACAGCATATAACTTATTGATACTTTTTTAACCAAAATCAGTGCTAAGGAAAAGCGGATGAATGATGATTTTTTATTTGCAGAAGAGCCGGAGCATGTCGAAACGGTATCGCATGGCAGCTGGAAAGTGCTAATTGTCGATGATGAACCGGAAGTACATGCCGTTACCAAGCTGGCGCTGAGTGATTTTATTTTCCAGGGTAAAAATCTGAGCTTTTTCAGTGCGTATTCCGGCGCTGAAGCAAAAGCGTTGATTGAAAAGCACCCCGATGCCGCCATTATGCTGCTGGATGTGGTAATGGAAACCGACGATGCCGGTTTATTGGTCGCCAGCTATATTCGCGAACAGTTACATAATGAGCATGTGCGTATTATTTTACGCACCGGCCAGCCCGGCCAGGCGCCGGAGCGTCAGGTGATCATTAACTACGATATTAATGACTACAAATCAAAAACCGAACTAACGGCGCAAAAGCTGTTTACCGTTATTATGTCCAGCCTGCGCTCGTACCGGGATATCTTATCATTGGAGCAAAGCCGTCAGGGGCTGGAGAAAATTATCAACGCTTCGGCCGATCTATTCTCTTCGCATTCAATGGAGCAGTTTATCGATGGCGTTTTGCAACAGCTCACCTCTATTTTGGGCTGCAATGAAAATGCCTTGCTGGTCAGCTCGTCGATGGTGGCCGGTAATATCAGCGGTGAGGTCTCAGATCCGCATAACTTGGTCGTGTTTGCCGGCCAGGGCGAGTTTGAAAGTAAAGAGGGTAAGCCGGTACAGGATGTGCTGGCGCCGGAGTTAATGGATGCCTTTGAGGTGGCGTTAAAATCGCGTGGTATCGTGTATCGCGATAATTATCTGGTAGCCTACTGCACCAGTAAATTTACTCATGGTTCTTTGTTGTATATTTCCGGCTTGCCCGGAACAATGACAGAAAACCAGAAAAAACTGATCGAGTTATTCTCGCAAAATGTACAAATTGCCTACGAAAATGTGCAGTTGCAACATGAAATTGAAGACACCCAGCGTGAAATTGTTTATCGCTTAAGCGAAGCTGTCGAGCACCGCTCAATAGAAACCGGTAATCATGTTAAACGGGTCGCCTTTATCTGTTACGACCTGGCCAAAGCCTATGGTTTGCCGGAAGAAGAGGCTGAGCGGTTGATGTTTGCCGCGCCTTTGCATGATGTCGGCAAAGTAGGTATTCCGGATGGTATTTTAAATAAACCGGCAAAGCTGCAGGCGCAGGAATGGGAAGTCATGAAAACCCATACCAGTATCGGCTATGAGATACTGAAAAACTCCAAACGCAGTATTATTCAGGCTGGTGCGGTAATAGCACAAGATCACCATGAAAAATGGGATGGCAGTGGTTACCCAAACGGTAAAAAAGGCGAAGAGATCCATATTTACGGCCGTATCGCTGCGCTGGCTGATGTGTATGATGCACTGCGTCATCGCCGTTGTTACAAATCGGCCTGGTCTTTTGAGCAGGTGCTTGCCAATATTGAGGCTGAGTCGGGTAAGCAGTTTGAACCAAAATTAGTAGAAATATTTAAAAGTCGGGTCGACAAGTTAGAGGCAATACTGCAAAAATACCCCGATAGCGAACAATAATCGCAGCCAGCTTACGCTGGCTGTTTTTTTAAAAAGGAAGGTAGCGTTTTATGTATATGGCTTATAAACATTTTCACCTGTTAATGGTGGTATTAAGTGTCAGCTTTTTATTGGTGCGTTATGCCATGAGCTTAAAGCCGGCGGCGATATTACAAACGAAATTTTTTAAAATAGCACCACATGTTATCGACACCTTGCTACTGGTAAGTGCGGTATTACTGATGATTACACTGCAGCAATATCCGTTTGTGCATGCCTGGTTAACGGAAAAGTTGCTGGCGGTGCTGGCTTATATCGTGCTGGGCGTTATGGCCTTTAAAGGCCGCACGGCCGCTATTCGTTGGCTTTGCTTTTTAGGCGCCCTGGGTTGGTTAGGTCTGGTGTTGCGGGTAGCCATTACCAAGCAGCCGGTATTTTTAACAGCATTTTAATTTGATGATGGCGGGTTTTTAAAGCTGCCACTGATTACGGAAAAACTATGACTGCGCAAATTATTCAGGTTGGCAAAACACAAGTAGCCAACCATTTACCCTTCGTGCTGTTTGGCGGCATGAACGTGCTGGAATCACGTGACTTAGCAATGCGTATTGCCGAGCACTATGTGGAAGTGACCACTAAGCTGGGTATTCCGTATGTGTTTAAAGCCTCATTTGATAAGGCTAACCGCTCGTCGGTACATTCTTACCGTGGCCCGGGCATGGAAGAAGGTTTAAGAATTTTTGAAGAAATTAAACGTACCTTTAACGTACCGCTGATCACCGATGTACATGAAACACATCAGGCAGCACCGGTAGCAGAAGTGGTTGATGTGATTCAGTTGCCGGCTTTTTTGGCACGGCAAACTGATTTAGTGGTCGCGATGGCGAAAACCGGTGCGGTGATCAATGTAAAAAAACCACAATTTTTAGCGCCGCATGAAATGCGCCATATTATTACCAAGTTTAAAGAGGCCGGTAATGAGCAGGTAATACTGTGTGAGCGTGGCAGCTGCTTTGGTTACAACAACCTGGTGGTAGACATGTTGGGTATGGATGAAATGAAAAACTACGGTCCGGTAATTTTTGATGCTACCCATGCGCTGCAAAAACCCGGTGGCCGTGAAAGCTCTGCTGATGGTCGTCGTGCTCAGGCGGCGCAGCTGGCGCGCTCCGGCATGGCGCTGGGTTTAGCCGGTTTGTTTATTGAAGCCCATCCTGAACCAAACCTGGCGAAATGCGACGGCCCCTGTGCCTTACCATTAGCTAAGCTGGAAGATTATTTACTGCAGATGAAAGCGGTAGATGATTTAGTCAAAAGCTTTGCGCCTTTGGATACCGCGGCAAATTAAACAGCAGGGGCGGGACAGCAATACAACGCTGTCCCGTTGCCGGTTTTAGTTTGCTGCCGGTGCAGCAACATCATGAATAGTTACACGGCCTTTAATGCGGTCTTCATAGGGTTGCAGCATAGTGGCAACTTTTACTGCCTGGTTGGCGCGGGCAAAGTCCATTAACTGCTGGCCGTTACATACCACTTTTTCTACCGCGGTCTGTTTGCTGATACGGTAAGCTTTCAGCGTGTTGTGTAAACCCAGACGGTCATCATCTGCCGTTTCGCTGCATACCTGCACCAAAGCCTGATAGATATAACCGTTCTTCTGATAATCAGCTGCCATGGCCGATACTGCCACACCGGCACTTGCCAGAGATACTGCAAATAAAAGTGCTGTTTTCATCGTGTTGTCCTCTGTGGTTGACTATATGGCGTTTGCCATAGTGTTATTCTGGCAAAACAGAGGTTTGTTTGCTGCTGCGTTGTGCTAAGCGGTAGCGCCGTCGTTATCAAGTGATAAGCCGGCGCCTTACAGGGATAAGTGGTGGGGGTTAATGTTGTGGCAAAGCACTAAGTTGGCCGGCCCAATTTTGTTTATAGCGGCGCGAGGCATTAACTTGTTTACCGTTGCTCAGCAGAAATTCGTAATCATTATTATGCGGTTGCAGTTTGTGAACATGATGCAGATTAAGCAAGGTAGAGCGATGTATCTGCACAAACTGTTGTGGCAGGCGCTGCAGCAGCTCTTTCATGGTTTCACGTATAATCAGCGTTTCATTTAAGGTATGGATACACATATAATTGCCGGCGGCTTCAATCAGCATGATATCGATATCATCCAGCAGCAAGGTAGAAGCACCGGTTTTAAACGCCAGCTTGTTAACCGGTACCGGCGCTGCTTGCGGCGACAGTTTATCCAGCGCTGTGCGCGCGTCCAGCAGTGATTGTGCCAGGCGTTGGCGCGACACCGGCTTGAGTAAATAATCAAAAGCAAAATGTTCAAACGCCGAAAAGGCAAATTGCTCATAAGCCGTAACCAGAATAAATAATGGCCTGGTCATGGCTGAGCTTTTGGCACTTTGCTGCAAAATCTCGATACCTTTAATGCCCGGCATCTGAATATCAAGAAATACCAGATCGATATCCGCTGCGGTTTGCAGAAATTGCAAAGTATCATCGCCGTTATCAAAGCAGTCGATAATCTCAAGATTAGGATATACCGCCAGCTTGGCTTTTAAGTTACTGATCGCCAGCGGCTCGTCATCGGCAATAATAACTTTAAGTGTGGCTGTCATGCAGTTGCTATACACAGCCGGCTGTAAAAGCCGGTTGTGCTGTGGCTGAGGGTTAAAGCGGCAGCATTGCCAAACAACAGCTGCAGCCGCTCGGACAGGTTAATTAAGTTTAGTGGTTGCTGTGCATCAGGCCAGCCGGCAGTGGCGTCGGCGCCTTGCTGCGCCAGTGTAATTTGCAGTTGATTGTCGTGCAGTTGCAAACTGATGTGCAGGCAAATATTGCCGGCTTTTTCCGCTACGCTATATTGAATGGCATTTTCTGCCAGTGGCTGCAGCAGCAGTGGCGGAAAACGTAATGCCGGTAGTTGCTGTGGCAGCTGCCAGCACAGGTGCAGTCGCTCACCAAAGCGTACCTGTTGTATTGCCATATAAGCTGATAGCGCATCCAGCTCCTGTTGTAGCGGGATAAATTCATCCTGTTGGTTCTTCAGTGAATGGCGCAGGTAAGTCGATAAATGCTGAATAAGGTGCTCTGCTGCCGGGCCGCTACGTTGTACTATCAAAGCATTAAGAGCATTTAGCGTATTAAACATAAAATGCGGGTTAAGCTGATAGCGCAGCACTTTTAATCTGGCCTGGCGCGCCTGTTTTGCCAGCTGTTGCTGCTGCAGCACACCGTTGTAATGCAGCTGGTTGGTTTTTATTAGCATAAATACCGCTGCCCAACCGGCCATTGGCAGCAGAACCAGAGAAAATGCCAGAAAGTACTTTAGCACTGAGTCTACGTTTTGCATTGAATCTGAGGCGTAGTTCATCACCAGATATTGCCGCAACGGCACCAGCAGCAGCCATAACGGCAGCAGCACCAGTAGCAGGCGTTTAAACTGTTGCAGCAATGGCCTTTGCTGCAGTAATTCATGTTGCCCCAACAGGCCGGTGATAACAATATTCAGCAGAGTTATCAGGCTGTAGATCCATAAGTACGGCCAGCTGGCCTCGTTTTGCAGCGGCACCAATAGCGCAAGATGGGTGTATTTCACCAGCAGATAACTTAGCCAGTACAGCAAGTGCCAATACCAGAAATTAAGCAACTTCGGGTGTGCTGCGCCGGCTGAATTCATGCCGTTTGCCATGGTAAACAAATATCCACTTTAAAGCCCTGCTCGCTGGCGCCAATGTCCAGTCTGGCGCTGTCGCCGAAGTGCTGTAATAAGCGGTTACGGATATTATCCAGGCCAACGCCGGCGCCGCCGCTGTTAGCTTGCAAATGGCAGCCCGGGCCATCATCGCTGATACTCAAATGCAGGCTGTTGTGCTCACGTGTACCACCTATAGTGATGGTTGCCCCTTGCTTTCGTGTGGCTACAGCGTACTTAATTGCGTTTTCTACCAGCGGTTGCAGCAACAGCGCCGGAATTCTCTGGCGCTTGAGCGAGTCATCTATCTGCCAGTTAACTTTGAGTTTGTCGCCAAAGCGGGTTTTCTGCAGCTGCAAATAAGCATTGATGGCAGCCAGCTCATCGGCCAGTTGCACCAGGTTGTCCGGCGACTTGCTTAATGAGTAACGCAAAAAAGTAGCCAATTGCTCTGACATCGTTTCAGCATCATCATAGCGCTTTGCTTCCAGCAGGGCACAAACAGAATTAAGCGCATTAAAGGTAAAATGCGGGTTTAACTGATGGCTGAGTGCCTGCAATTCCAATTGCTGAATTTTCCGGCTCAGTTCATGGGTCTGAGCCAGCCGTTGCAGCTGCTGCTGGTACAGCAACACCGTGAGGTAGCAAGCCGCCCAGACGAAAAACGCCAGTACAGAAGTATCCAGGTTACCAATCAGCATACGGATATCGACAATTTCTTTATCCCACAGCAGCATCCAAAAGGCATTTTCCGCCGGAATATATACCGCGGCCACGAGCACCACACCCGGCAGCAGTTGCCAGTTACTGAATGCTTGCTGCATTAAACGCTGATAAGTCCAAACCACCAACATTGCGGTTAATAACATTTCGACCAAATCACTGGCCAGCATCATTGGCAGATAGCTCCAATCGTACGCTTTATCGCGCAGGCTGGCGGCGTGAAAAGAGCTGAGTAATCCCAATAGCAAAATGATTAACCAGTAGTACAGATTAAAACGCAGCAACTTGCCTAAACTTACAAGCGGCATATCCGGCCCCGGCGGTTAAGTTGACTCTGAGTATAAGTGACGCTGCTGTATTTGCCGACAATGCAGGATAACCGGATGAAAATCCGGGGTAAAGCCAGCTGCAATCTTCATAAAACTGCCATGTTAGTCTGTTGCTGCCGGGTTATGCTGTCATACAAGATTCACTTACGGAGTGGCGTTGTTGGTTGTTGATAGCGATAGCTTGCTGCCTGAGTTGGCACAACTGCAACAGTTGATTGACCGCGCCCCCGCGCAATTACAGGTTGAGGTGCTGGCCACAGTGCCGCATATGACACAACGTTTGCCGATATATGCTTTATCGTTAGGTAACCGTAATGCTGCAACGCCGGCGTTGCTGTTGGTCGGCGGCATACACGGCCTGGAGCGCATCGGCACTCAGGTGGTGCTGGCCTATTTGCAAACCCTGCTTAGCCGCCTGCCATGGGATCTGTGCTTACAACATACCTTACAGCAATGCTGTATTTATTTTATTCCGTTGGTTAACCCCGCCGGCATGGCCAATGGTTGGCGAGCCAATGGCAACAGTGTCGATTTAATGCGTAACGCTCCGGTCGAATGCACTGAGGGCGCTGCATGGTTGGTGGGCGGCCAGCGTATCAGCCGTGCTATTCCGTGGCATCGTGGCCGCAGTGAGCAAATGGAAACAGAAAGCCGCGCCGTGGTCGATTTTGTGCAGCGCGAGTTATTTGCGCGGCCGTTTTCACTGGTACTGGATTGTCACTCCGGTTTTGGTACCACAGACAGATTATGGTTTCCGTACGCGAAAAGCCGGCGTCAGCCCATAACGCACCTGGCGGAAATGTACCGGCTGCGGCAGTTGCTGGCGCAAACCTATCCGCATCAGAATTATATTTTTGAGCCTCAGGCACAGCATTACCTGTGTCATGGTGATTTATGGGATTACCTGTATGACAGTGCATTGGCGCATAACAGTACTATGTTGCCGTTAACGCTGGAGATGGGCTCATGGAACTGGGTGCGGAAGAATCCGTTTCAGTTGCTGTCCAGCCTGGGGATGTTTCATCCGGTGAAACCGCACCGTGTAAAGCGGGTATTACGCAGCCATCTGATTTTAATCAACTTTTTAATTAATGCCACTTTGTCGTATCAACATTGGTTGCCGTTACCCAACAGGGCTGAGTTACAGGCCGAGGCACAACGCCTATGGTACTAGCTGCAGCGGCGCCGGTATTACTGATCCGTGGCCTCAGTCGTGAGCAGCGCCATTGGGGCCGGTTCCGGCCGATGCTGGCCGGGGCTTTAATCAATCCTGTGCTGAGCTTTGATTTTGCCGGCTGCGGCGATCTGTATCAGCAGCAATCACCCTGCAGTATCAGTGCTTTGCGTCAATCGGTACGGGGGCAATTACAACAAGCATCTGAGTTTAACGGCAAAGTGCACTTAGTGGCGATATCGCTGGGCGCCATGCTGGCGGGTGATTGGGCGGCACAGTATCCGCAGGAAGTGGCATCACTAACGCTGATTAACAGCAGTGCCAGGCCGTTATCGCCGTTTTATCAGCGCCTGCACTGGCGTAATTATGCGGCAATTTTGCGTAGCATCTTTATGTCGGCGGCTGAGCGCGAGCAGCTGATCTTGCGCTTAACCAGCGCTACTGTAGCCAGGCATCAGGGCGTAGTAGCCAATTGGCAGTTATGGCAACAACAGCGGCCGGTAAGCAGATTAAATGCGCTGCGCCAGGTGTGGGCTGCCAGCCGGTTCAAGGTAGCGCCGGCGCCGGCATGCCCGACGTTACTACTCAGTAGCCTGGGTGATAAACTGGTAAGCCCGCAGTGTACGGCAGCGTTAGCGCGCTATTGGCAAGTGCCGCATATACAACATGCGTGGGCCGGGCATGATTTGCCGTTAGATGATGCCAACTGGCTGGTTAAGCAGTTGGCAGCTTTTATTTATACGGTATAACGATGCCGTTAACCTAAGCGCATTTGCAGCTTTTCGTTGCCAATTTCAATAATATCGCCGGCGTTAATCTGCCGGCGTTTACGGGTTTCTACTTCGCCGTTCACTTTCACCAAACCGCTGTCTATTGCGGCTTTTGCTTCGCCGCCACTGCTGAGCAGGCCTTCAAATTTCAGTATTTTATACAGCTCTACCGCGGGTTTACTCAGTATTACATCACGCATATCAGGTCCTTGGCAGATTACTCTGCTGATTCAGTAAAATTAAGGTGGGGTTTGCCGACAATATAAGCGCGGCGAAATACGGCAAAGTATTCGGCCAACGCTACAGCTGCTACGTTATCGTTCGCCAGTTTCAGTACTTCAACCGCCACTTCAGCGGTGCACAGCTGGTGCAGGTGTGCTGCTTCGCGCAGTTGATAAGCGGAAGCCTGCTGTGGTTGAATACCCAGCACCGGCAAGTTGGCCAGATAAGGGCTTTTAAACATTTTTTTCGCTTCACGCCAGGTGCCGTCCAGCATAATAAACAGCGGTATTTTGCCGCTTTGCACTGCAGTTAGCTCAAGCGGGCTGTTTATGCAACGCTCAGCCTCAGCGTACTGCTGTGGAAATACCACTATCGGCGCATAGCGCGCATCGTTAAGCAGCACCAGCATAGCAGCGTCGGGCTGGGTTCTGTCCCAGACAAAGGCATGATTATCGGCGATAACATCGGCAATAATCCGGCCGGTGTTGCTGGGTTTATAGCACTCGCCGGTGTACATAATAAAGCAAAAGGCGCTGTTGCTGGTTATAGCCGGTTTAGCTGCACAAATGCACTCAACCGCCGGCAGCAGGCACTGCTCGCAGCGTTTAACTTTGCTGCCGCGTGCGTTAAACACCCGGGTAGCTTTTGCCAGCTCCTGTGTGCGTAGGTTAAGGACAGAATTAATATGCGACATGCAGGTTCCAACAGCATCTGAACGGCAACGGGCGGCTATTGTAGCCGCTTTTATGCTACACTGCGCGCTGATTTTTACGCTGGGAAATACCGTGTCAATAGCCCGTCAAGCCTCTGAAATTACTCTGCCTGCTGTGAATAACGGCTGGGGCACAGTGCTGCAGTTTCTTTGCAGCCAATTTCCGTTTATCAGCGAGGCTGTCTGGCGCGAGCGTATTGCAACGGGCAAGGTACACTGGTTTAACGGTGAGGCTATCACAACAGATACGCCGTTTATGCCAAGTAAACGCTTGTGTTACTACCGTGAAGTTGCTGCCGAGCCGGTTATTCCTTTTACGCACGGAATTGTTTACCGGGATGAGCATATTATCGTTGCTGACAAACCGCATTTTTTGCCGGTAACCCCTGGCGGAGAGTACGTTAATGAGTGCTTATTGGCGCGCTTGCAGCGTGAAACAGGTATAGCCGATATAGTACCGGTGCATCGTTTAGACCGGGATACGGCCGGGCTGGTGCTATTTTCCATAAACGCGCACAGCCGGCCGGCTTATTATCAGTTGTTTAGTAGCGGAACAATACGCAAGCAGTATCAAGCAGTCGCGAGATTAGCCCGAAAACAGCAGGAGCAGGAACTGCCTGTAAACTGGCATATCGCGAACCGTATTGAGAAAAGCACACCGCGTTTTATTAATGCCATAGTGCCGGGTGAGGTTAACGCCGTATCGGATATCAGCCTGATAAAGCGTAACAACGACCTGGGCTTGTTTGAGTTGACACCATACACCGGCAAAACCCACCAGTTGCGGTTGCATATGCTGAGTATCGGTTCGCCAATACTACATGACAACTATTACCCGGTGTTGCAGCCAAAACAGGCACCACAGTTTGATATGCCTCTGCATTTACTTGCCATGACATTGTCTTTTATCGACCCGATAACGAAATTGCCCCGGATATTTGTTAGTCAGCAACGACTGGACTTAAAGTAATTGTTGGCAGGTTAATATATTTCAAGGCTATAACTGTTGGCGGCGATTGTCATTTAATAGATTTTATTTTACAACTGTGTCAGCGCTGTTCAAAAAACTGAACTATTCTAGTTACAAATACTATGTCAATCGCATGTTCAATGCACTGTTATAATAGGAAGAGAGTAGTTATGGGCAGTCTGAAAAATCTATCAGTTAAACTACAAATTGCATTACCTATCGTTTTATTGTCATTACTGATTGCTGTGGTGGGCATTAAAAGCCTGATCACGGTCAACGGAGTAATTGCTCAAACTGATATTGCTATTAATAACCTGACACCGGCAACAACGGCGGTTTTAAATGCAGACCGCGATCTGTATCAGGCTGAGCTTGCTATGCGTGAATATGTGTTATTAAGTGCTCAGGGGCGTCAGGTTTCTGCAGCAAGACAAGATTTCGACGACAATGTGCGCCAGGCGTTGGAACGCATGAACAAGGCATCAGCGCTGGTGCGCGAGCATGGTGTCAGTGTGATGAGCGATACTGAATTTAGTAAAGTATTTGATAGCTGGCTCAAACAGGCTGAACAGGCGATGCAATATGCCCGGGAGGGCAACGCACAACAAGCCCGTGGTTTAATTGAAGGTAGCGAAAGCGTCGCCTTTTCCACGCTGCGGGATGAGTATAATGGCTTGGGCGAGCGTATCGACAGCAGAGCTATCGTTTTAGGTAATGATTTATCTGCCTATGTCAGTCAGCAGAAAACACTGACCATTTTATTAATGCTGATTGCTATTGCTATTGCTATCGTGACCATCGTATTTAGCCCCAGCCTGATCGTTAAACCGTTAACACAGTTGAAAAACATGGTGAGTGAACTGGCCAGCGTTGGTGGTGATCTCACCCGTCGTCTGCCGGTCAGCGGTAGTAACGAAATTGGTGACGTGGCAGCGAAAACCAATGATTTTATTATCACTCTGCAAGCCATGATGCGTGATGTACAACAACAATTGATAGAGCTGGAGCAGGCTTCGGCAAATATTGCTGCGAAAACCGAACTTACAAGCAGCAAAGCCGGAGAGCAAACATCTCATATAGAACAGGTGCTTACAGCCATCCATCAAATGCAGCATGCGGTACAGGAAATTGCCGGTAATGCTTCTTTGACCAGCAATGCGACTGAAGAGGCAAACAGTGCCGCAGATAGTTCAGGCAAAGTTATTCGTCAGTCGATGCAGCAAATCAGTGTGCTGGCGAGGGACATAGAGCAGGTCGTGCAAGCTATCAGTAATTTGGAAGTCGAAAGCCGCAATATTGTTTCAGTGCTTGAAGTCATTGGCGGCATTGCTGAGCAAACTAATTTATTGGCACTCAATGCTGCTATCGAAGCGGCCAGAGCCGGCGATGCCGGGCGGGGCTTTGCGGTAGTTGCCGATGAGGTGCGTACGCTGGCATCCCGCACGCAGCAATCGACTAAAGATATCCACGATATGATTAGCCGGCTGCAAAATGGGGTAAGCCAAGCTGTTTCGGCGATGAATAATGCCAAAAATCAGGTGGCACAAACCGAGCAACATGCTGAATCTGCCAGCGGTTATCTTGACCATATTATGGCCGGTATTACCAATATTAACGATATGGCAATGCAGATTGCCGCGGCAACCGAACAGCAATCAACAGTGGCTGAACATGTCAACCAAACCGTCAACGGTATCAGTCAGAACGCAAATGAGCTATCTGATATTGCACGCGAGACCGGGAATGATGGATCTCGTGTGCGTCAACTGGTGTTGTCAGTTAGCAGCCAGGTTGGGCGTTTCAGGGTTTAGTATGCCGTTGTAGTATTTTATCCAGCTCATTAGCAAACGCCTGCCTGTCGCTCTGGTTTAGCGGCGGCGGGCCGCCGGTGTGCACGCCGCTGCCGCGCAGGGTGTCCATAAAATCACGCATGGTCAGTTTTTGTTTAATGGTGTCGTTACTGTACAGTTCGCCGCGCGGGTTTAACGCATGGCCGCCTTTTGCCAGCACGTCAGCCGCCAGCGGAATATCGGCGGTGATCACTAAATCGCCGGCCTCACAGCGGCGCACTATTTCGTTGTCAGCTTCATCAAAGCCGCTGGATACGGTAATGGCCGAGATAAACTTTGATGGTGGTACGCGGATCAGCTGGTTGGCCACCAACAGCATCGGTATTTGTTTGCGCTCGGCGGCGCGAAATAAAATATCTTTAATCACTACCGGGCAGGCATCGGCGTCGACGTAAATTTTCATCGTTAAGCGCTCTCGTCGTTATAAAAATGGTAAAAGCGCATGCTGTCGGGGTAGGGGAAAATATCTTCTACCACGCCATTGCGGATATTTTGTTGTTTTTGCCGCCAATAGGCTGCGTCTAACAACTCCGGATGTTTACTAAACAACAGCTCACGAATTTGCGGTTGCGGCGTGACAAAGGTGGCCATCTGCTCGGGGAAGACATCGCCAGGTGCGGCACACACCGTACCTTCGGCAAACATCGCATCCTCGTAGTTATCGGTTTTCGGAAAGCTTCTGAAATTTACATCCAGCATATACTGCACTTCATCGTAATCATAAAACACCACGCGCTTATGCCGCGTTACGCCAAAGTTTTTCAGCAGCATATCGCCCGGGAAAATATTAGCGGCAATCATTTGCTTAATTGCCTGGCCGTAGTCGTCCATAATATGGCTCTTTTCTGCCGTCGGGGCGGTTTCCAGATAGATATTCAGCGGGATCATCCGCCGTTCGATATACAGGTGTTTAATCACCATCAGTTCATCTTCAAAGCTGAGTGAGTCGCCGATAACCTGCTGTAATTCTTCGAGTAACTCAGCCGAAAAACGGCTTTTCGGCAAGGCGACATAAGAGTATTCCAGCGTATCGGCCATGCGGCCAACCCGATCATGTTTTTTTACCAGCAGGTAGCGTGCTTTTACCGTGTCGCGGCCAAATTCTTTGCTGGGGGCAAACTTGTCGCGGATCACTTTAAACACATAAGGGAAAGAGGGCAGGGTAAATACCATCATCACCATGCCGCGAATACCCGGAGCGGCAACAAATTGATCATTGCTCTTATCCAGATGGCTTAACAGTTCGCGATAAAATTCGGTTTTACCCTGTTTGTGTAAGCCAATGCTGGCATACAGCTCAGCGAGGGTTTTATGTGGCAGCAGCTCGCGTAAAAAATGCACCAGTGCCGACGGTACCTGCGTAGCCACCATAAAATAAGCCCGCGAGAAGCCGAAGATAATGGTCATTTGCTTGGCGTCAGTGACCAGCGTATCAATATAAAGCCCGGCACCTTCGCGGTGCAGCAACGGAATAATAAACGGCTGCTGGCCATCCGGCGTTACCGCGCGACCGACAATATAAGCCGCTTTATTGCGGTAAAACACCGAGCGTAAAATATCAAAGCGAATTTGGTATACCGGGTGACGGCCATGGCTGGACTGTGCCATAAAACTTTTTACAATCAGGCGTATATCGCGGTCAAGGTTAATAAAGGGCGTAATAAAACCAAAGCCGGAGACAATATTGCGGATAGTTTGCTTTAAGCCATCCTGGGCCGGAAAGTAGCTGTCGTAAACGGATGCAACCGGCGCCGGTAAATGCTGCTTGCTTAAGGTGGACTCGACAAAGATATTTTTATTATGGAAATACTTACGCTCAAACAACTGGCAAAACACTGAGTTGTAAAAGGTCTCGGCCAGCTCTGCCTGAGGGTGAAACGCCAGAAACTCCATATAGTGCTGCTTTACCTGCTGCCACAAGGTTTCGTTTAAACACTGGGTTGGCAGCTCGCTGGCCAGGTGGGTAATGGCCTCAGTAACGCGCTGATCGTAAAACGAAATGCGCTCAGAGCTGTCTTGCTGAAAAGCCCGCCAATCGGCCAGTTCAAATCGTTGTTTGGCTTTGGCGGTAATGGCCTGAAATAAACTAAAGTGGCGGCGAAAGCCTTTTAAAATAATTTCTGCAATTTGTTTCGCCTGACTCATATTGTGGCCTGCGGTTAAGGTTTTGGCTGTTGCCAGGTTAGCGTACTCTAATCAGGAAAACGGCTAATTACCAGTAACACTGCCGGCAAAGCCCGTAGTTGCAGCATTACCGGTATGGTGCGCAGTGTTTAATCTGCCTGGTTCAGGCCGGTTGCCACCGGTGTTTCGGGCTGTACGCCCTCGCCGTAGTCAAACACTACTGCCAGTACTAATACCAGCGCTGCCGCCAGCATCAGTTTTAACAGCAGCGGGGCACAAAAGCGAAACCAGTGGCCGTAAGGAATACCGGCAATACCAATAATGCCCATTAACACCGCATTGGTGGGGATGATCATATTGGAAAAGCCGTCGCCAAATTGATATGCCAGCACAGCAACCTGGCGCGGAATATCCAGCAAGTCGCTTAGCGGCACCATCAGCGGCATAGTGACATAAGCCTGACCACTGCCGGAGGGAATAAAAAAGTTCAGCAGGGTTTGAATCACCAACATCCCCACCGCAGCGGCTTCTGCACCCACATAAGACAGCGGCAATGACATGCCGTAAACCAGCGAATGCAGGATCTGGCCATCTTCCATGACCAGTGAAATGCCGCGTGCCACGCCAATTAACATGGCGGTGGTGGTTAGCTCCATCGCGCCGTCAATAAATTTTTGCGCTGCGGTATCGGCAGAAATACGGCCGATCAGTGCTGTAAATAAGCCCCAGGCAACAAAGCAGGCTCCCAACTCATACAAATACCAGCCGTGCACCCGAATGCCATAAGCTACCACAGCAATAGTGCCGACAAAGCTGGCTAAAATCAGCTTATGGTTCAGCGCCAGTTGCGGGTAAGTTGCGGTTTGCTTATTACCCAGCGGGCAGGGTAAGTCGGCTACCATCGAGTTGGCCGGGTCGGCCAGTACCTTTTTCGCATAGCTCCAGACATGATGAAAGCCAATTAATACAAAGGGCACAAAGATGGCGAATCTTAACCAGTTGCCGGACAGTGGCGGCACATCAGCAATTTGCTGGGCAATAATTACCGTAAAAGGGTTGATAGCCGATACGCCATAACCAATACCGTAACCGGCCACCGTCATGCCTACTGCCGTCATGGCATCCAGTCGCATGGCTTTGCACAGCGCCACTAAAATTAACACAAAAGGAATATATTCACCGGCTGTACCAATGGCGCTGGAAGCCATAGCAAAGCAAAACACCACCATAAAAATCAGCATTTGTGGTTTTTCGCCAAACCGGGTCAGCAGGCGGCCGATTAACGCATCTACCGTGCCGGTAGCACGGGCAATAGACAGCACGCCGCCTAATATCATCACAAAGAAAATAACATCCTGGGCACTGGCAAAGGCACGCGGTATCGCGGTTAGCAGTTGCCATGGGCTTAAATATTGCCGTTCTTCAACTAAGGTAAAGGTACCGGGAATTACCGCAGAGCGGCCATTGGCCAGCGTTTGGCTTTCAAAGAACCCCTGAGGCACCAACCAGGTGGCGATCATCGCCAGTACCATCATGCTGAATAATAAGGTCAGGGTGTGAGGTACTTTAAATCTTGCCATGCTTTAATGTCCCTTATGTATAGCTAAAAGTGCAGCTCAGATTAAAATGTAAGGCGCGTTATGTGCGCAATGTTAAATAAAAAGGTGGAGTCTACCGCAACACTGTTAGCATCACAAACAGCTATTTACTGCCGCCACTTGCCTGCAGAGCGCCCTTTGTATAGGCTTGGCGCCCTTGTCTGCTGTTGATTGTTCCGGAGCCTGCTGTGGCCTTGTTTGCCCTGACGATATTTTTAAGTGCTGCCTTGCTGTTTTTAATTCAGCCGATGCTGGCCAAACAATTGTTGCCGTATTTGGGTGGTGGTGCCGCAGTATGGACCGCCTGTATGTTGTTTTTTCAGGCCATGCTGCTGGCCGGTTATGCTTACGCCCATGCTTTGTGTCGTTTTTTGCCGCCATTGGCGCAGCGTTGGCTGCACAGCCTGTTATTGTTGTTAGCCCTGTTAAGTTTGTCGCTGTTATATCAGCCGGATATCACGGTATTTAGCGCTCTGCCGCCGTTGCCGGCGGTGTTGCTGTTTCTGTTATGTACCACAGGTTTACCTTATTTTTTGCTGTCGGCTACCGGGCCTTTATTGCAGCATTGGTTTGCCGGCCGCTTTACTACAGTGTCACCTTATCGCTTGTATGCGTTGTCGAATATCGGCTCTTTAGGTGGTTTGCTTGCTTATCCTTTTTTGCTGGAACCGGGCTTGTTGCTGTCGGAACAACGGCTGTACTGGCTGTCGGGCTTTGTGCTGTTTGCTGTATGTTGCCTGGCTTTGATGTGGCTACATCTGACGGCGTTAGCGCCGTCGTACCGGGCCGGTGCGGCCAGGCTGCGGCAACCGGCGGCGTTACGCTGGCTGTTATTGTCGGCCGGTGGCGTGGTGCTGTTACTGGCGGTAACTCAACAACTTACTCAAAACGTGCCGCCCATTCCGTTCTTATGGGTTGTGCCGCTGTGCTTATATTTACTCAGTTATATCCTGGTGTTTAATAAACCGCAGTGGTACCACTTTGGGCTGTGGCGTTATCTGTTTTGTCTGAGTATGGTATTTGGCCTGTTGTTGTTTTATCTGGGCCGCCAGTTTGATTTGCTCTCGCAGTTGCTGCTGTATCTGCTGGTGCTGTTCAGCGGCTGCATGTTATGCCACGGCGAGCTGGCGCGCTCAAAGCCTGAGCCGCGTGGTTTAACCGGCTATTACTTATTGCTGGCCGGCGGCGGCGCCCTGGGTAGCCTTGCAGTTAATCTGCTGGCGCCGCTTTGGTTTACGCAGCAGTGGGAGTTTTTACTGGTACTGCTGGCTATTTATTTGCTGCTGTGGCCGGGCGCACCGGGTACGCCGCGTTGGCCGCAGGCGCTGTGGTTAAGCGGCGCTGTGTTGTTTACGCTAAGTGTGCTGGCGCTGGAGTGGCAACCCGGCCGGCATAATGTCTATGCTGAACGTAATTTCTACGGCAGCCTGAGTGTGCGTGACATTAATATAGACGGCAATATGCAGCGGCGTTTAATTGACGGCACTACCAGCCACGGCGCGCAGTATTTGGCTGCGCCGTTGTCGCTGCAGGCGCAAAGCTATTATCGTGCCGGTACCGGGGCGGCGTTGGCGTTAGAGCATTTTTTACCGGCGGCGCCATCACGCACTGTACAGCAATTGCAACAGCGTAAATTTGGTTTGGTCGGGCTGGGTGCCGGGGCCTTGGCGGTGTACGGTAAGCCGGATGACACTATGCTGTTTTATGAGCTGAACCCGGCGGTGATTAAAGTGGCGACGGAGTATTTCAGCTATCTCAGTGACAGCGCTGCTACGGTTGAAATTGTACCGGGGGACGCCAGATTAATGCTGCAGGCGCAGTTGGTTTCAGGCAGCCAACAGTTTGATGTGCTGGTGCTGGATGCGTTTAGCAGCGACAGTATTCCGCAGCATTTGCTTACACTGGAAGCCATGCAACTGTACTGGCAGCATTTGCACAGCGATGGTGTGTTGGCAGTACATGTGTCGAATAACTATCTGGATTTAACCGGTTTATTACGTAATCAGGCCGCCGGCCTAGGCCTGCAGGCGTATTTTATTGCCACCCCTGCGCAGGGCATTAACCCTGCGGCACATTGGGTGTTGCTGACGAATAATCAGCGTTTTATGCAACAGCCGCAATTACAGCAGGCTTTAAGCCCTTGGCTTAGCCCTGCGCAACCGGCTGTCAGTTGGACAGATCAACACAGTAATTTGCTGCAGGTGCTGAAATAACGCCGGCCGGCAAAGGGCAAAAAAAAGCCACCCGCTAAGGGTGGCTTTACTGTTATTACGGCGTTACTCGTCGTCTTCCACCATGGTCATCAATGAGGTATTGCCACCTGATGCGGTGGTATCAATACTGATGGTTTTCTCGGTAACCAGGCGTTTGATCAGCGTATCGTAGTACTCGGCGCTGATCACCGGCAAGATAGCACCATCGCGCTGTGCCAATTGCTGGCTGAAATAGCCCAGCCGTGACGAGCGCGCCGCCACTACCGCACCGGCCAGATGCGGATGCGCCAAAATGGCTTGTAGCTGATCCGGTTTGGCTACCTGAAATACGCCGGCGGCCACCCCGGTGGCAATAAACTTGTCTTTAAACGCCATCGCTTCTTCATAAAACAACTCTGACGCTACCGTAATTACGGTATTGCCGGCCGCCAGCGCGGTAATAATCGAAATGGCCCAGAAGTTAAACGAGGTGCTTTTATCGGCGTAACACACCACGCAGCCGCGCGGCTCAATATGCAGCGTGTTCGACTCGCCGGTTGGGCCGGGCAGTGTAGTACTCTTGCGCATATGTTTTTCCAGCCGGTTCAGCTGGGCGCGGGCATCTGAAAGCGTCAGCGCTAAATCGTCGGCCAGCTCGTCGATAATATCTACCGTGGCAATTTTCGCCAGCAATTGCCGCACGGCCGATACACGGTCATTCAGTGGCGTAGCGCGCCAGATTTTTTCGTCCCGCAGCGAGTTAGCCATCAGCTGTTGCACTTGTGCATCAGCATCAGGGTTATGGTGTAAGCTCAGCTGATCCGGGCTTAAGTTGGTCATTTGCACGTTGTCCGGCGAGGCTTTTTCCTTTACCAGCCGCAGTAAGTAGTTCGGTCCGCCGGCTTTAGGCCCTGTGCCGGACAAACCGCGGCCGCCAAACGGCTGGGCACCGACAATGGCACCAATCATATTACGGTTTATATAGACATTACCGGCGCGCGACATTTTTGCCAGGTAGTTGCAGCGGTCTTCAATACGCGAATGAATGCCCATGGTCAGGCCGTAGCCGGTGGCATTGATCTGGTCGATAACCTGATCCAGCTCACTGGCTTTAAAGCGGATCACATGTACGCAGGGGCCAAATACTTCGCGTTTCAGCAGCGATAAATCACTGATTTCGTACAAGCGTGGTGCAAAAAAATAGGCGCCGTTTTCAGCGTTGTCCGGAATATCACACTGGTAGTGCAAGGTGGCTTTATCTTTTAAATATTCCACATGCTGTTGCAGGTTTTTCAGTGCTTTATCATCAATAACCGGACCAATGTCGGTGCTAAGCCAGGCCGGGTCGCCAACATGCAGTTGCTGCAATGCGCCCTTTAGCATGTCGATAATGCCATCGGCAACATCCTGCTGGATAAACAACACCCGAAGCGCCGAGCAGCGCTGGCCGGCACTTTGAAAGCCTGAGCTTATCACATCGTCTACCACTTGCTCCGGCAGGGCGGTGGAGTCGACTATCATGCAGTTTTGGCCGCCGGTTTCGGCAATCAGCGGTACCTGAATATCGTTACGCTGTGCCAGGGTGCGTGAAATCAGGCTGCCGGTTTCGGTGGAACCGGTAAACATCACCGCCTGAATGCGGCTGTCCGGCACTATGGTTTTACCCACTTCACTACCACGGGCAATTACCGCCTGCACCACATGCTCGGGTAAGCCGACCGCGTGCATCAGTTCAATGGCGCGCAGCGCAATCAGGCTGGTTTGCTCGGCCGGTTTGGCAATAACAGTATTGCCGGTCACGATGGCTGCTGCCACCTGGCCTAAAAATATTGCCAGCGGGAAATTCCACGGGCTGATACACAAAATAACGCCGCGCGGTTCAAAGCGCTCATCTTTGGCCAGCTCTTCTGCTCTTGCCGCATAGTAGCGACAAAAATCGACTGCTTCGCGCACTTCATCAATGCCATCTTGCGCTACCTTGCCGGCTTCTTTAATACAAATGGCGACTAACTCATCATGGTGGCGCTCGATAATATCGGCAATGCGGCGCAGTAAGTTGGCGCGCTCGGTTACCGGTATTTGCGACCAGCTGGCAAAGGCGTTGTCGGCATTCTTCAGCAGTTGCTGCATCTGCTCGGTGCTGTGCAGCCGCACATGGCCGATGATCTCAGTATGATTGGCCGGGTTTTTTACTGCGATGGCGCCATCCGGCACTTGCTCAGCTGTTAGCAAATGGCTGTTAAACCAGTTATCCAGGTTAGCTTTAAACGTGGTCAGGCTGTCGACGTCGGTTAAATCCAGGCCTTTAGAGTTGGCCCGTTCGCTGCCGTATAACTCCAGCGGCAGCTTTATTTGCGTATTGTATTTATTGCGCAGGCTTTGCAGGGTTTCTACCGGGTCGGGCAGTAGGGCCTCAACCGGTTGGCTGGTATCAACAATCGCATTAACAAAAGACGAGTTAGCGCCGTTTTCCAGCAAGCGCCGCACTAAATACGCCAACAGGTTTTCATGCTCGCCCACCGGGGCATAGACGCGGCACTGAATTTTTTCACTGCTGACAATCTGGTCGAATAACGACTCGCCCATGCCGTGTAAGCGCTGAAACTCAAAGCCGCTGTTATTGCCTTTGGCTACCTCTAAAATAGTAGCGGCGGTGTAAGCATTGTGGGTAGCAAACTGCGGGTACAATACATCACGCGCTTCTAACAGTTTAATGGCGCAGGCTTTGTACGATACGTCAGTCGAGGCCTTACGGGTAAATACCGGGTAGTGATCGAGGCCTTTTTGCTGGGTGGTTTTAATTTCGGTGTCCCAGTACGCGCCTTTTACCAGCCGCACCATTAGTTTGCGGTTTACTTTGCGGGCGAGTTCAGTCAGCCACTCGATGACGAAGATCGCACGCTTTTGATAGGCTTGTACCGCCAGGCCAAAACCGGCCCAATCGCCCAGCTCGTCGTCGGATAAAATCGCTTCAATAATATCCAGCGAAATATCTAAGCGGTCGGCTTCTTCGGCATCGACGGTAAAGCCGATATCGTAACTTTTGGCCACCAGCACCAGCGCTTTAAGTTTTGGCAGCAGCTCGCTCATCACCCGCTCGCGGTGGCTGAATTCATAGCGCGGATGAATAGCCGATAACTTAACTGAAATGCCGGGGCTTTTTATCGGCCCCTTGCCGTTAGCGGCTTTACCAATCGCATGAATAGCGGTTAAGTAGCTTTGGTAGTAACGTTCGGCGTCGGCCATAGTGCGGGCACCTTCGCCCAGCATATCGTAGGAATAGACATAGCCTTTTTTCTCGGTATCAAAGGCACGCTCTATCGCATCGTCAATGTTGGTGCCCATAACAAATTGTTTGCCCATAATTTTCATGGCAAAGTTAACCGACTTACGGATCACCGGCTCGCCTAAGCGGCCCAGGGTTTTTTTCAGTACGCCAAATTGCTGCGCCTTGGTTTTATCGTTGTAGTTCACCATTTTACCGGTAACCAGCAAGCCCCAGGACGAGGCATTAACAAACAGTGAGTCGCTGCTGCCCAAATGCGAGCTCCAGTCACCTTTGGCCAACTTGTCGCGGATAAGCGCTTCCTGGGTACTTTTATCCGGCACCCTAAGCAGGGCTTCGGCCAGGCACATTAGCACCACGCCTTCTTCGCTGGATAAAGAGAACTCATTTAGCAATGCATCAATACCACCCTGGCCATCCTGATCTTTACGAATGGTATGCACAATTTGCCGTGCCCGCTCCCAGGCGCGGCTGCGCGCTTTAACGCCCACTTCAGCCAGTGGCAGTAAATGGTCAATGGCGGCATTTTCGTCGATACGGTAGTAGTTACGGATCTTTTGTCGCAGCGGGCAGCGGGTGGTTAAATCAGCATCAAATAACATAAATCAGCCTATAACAGGGGCGCTACGTCGGAGTGACGGTAGCGCCGGGTTAGCGATAATCTCTACCGGGCATACTAAAGAAAAAGTCACAATATTGGCTGGTTTATTTTGTTGGTAAAACCATAGTTTTAATGGCTTATGTTGATTTTTTTAGCATAAAATTCTGCTGATGCGCTAAAGCTTCAGTTTCTATTGCTGGTTTTACCACTTATTGCCGAATTTATTATGCTTACTCCTTTAGCCGAAGCACCAGAGTATCGGCCAGTTTATCCTGAATGGCCTGGCGGTTAGGGTCCCAGTAAATTTGCAAAAAGCCCAGTAAGCCGGTGGCAAAACCTGCGCTGTAACCGCCCTGACGGCCAAAAGCGCCCCACAGCGACAGTGGTTTGTTATCCAGTTGTACGACGCGGATGCCACAAAGCTTTTTGCCGATAGTCTGGCCATTGTTCCAGGCAATAAATAGGGTGAAGTAACCGATGGCCCAACCAAAACCAATGCCTAAATCGGCCAGAATGCCACGGATCCATTTTAAAACACTGTGATCAGATTGCTGCAGGCGCTGCCACCACGACGCTTTGACGGGTTGGCTTTGCGCTATTTTTACTGCAGTGTCCGGCGCGGTTTGCAGTTGATTAAGCAGCTCTTTATACAGTACGGTTTTGTCTGCGTCGGTAATGTCACTGGCGTCCAGCAAGCCTTCGAGGACATCTTTTTGTTGAGCTTTTTTCAGTTGCGCAGCCTGTAACTGCGGCACCACAAGCATCAGCTGGTTCCTGGCACAGGCGGTATCGCAGCTTTCCTGCGCCAGCTTTAACGCACTACTGACAAAGATAGCACTGCCGGTAAATTGCTGTATCTGGTCTTTCGACGCCAGTGACGGCAACCAATTATTAGTAATAAACAATACCAGCGCCGCAGTTAGCAATAATGCCATCTGGCCGGTTTTTGCTGCCTGCCGGCGTGACCAGGCAAGATAGCCCAGCATCGGCAACACGAATATCAAGCTGCCGGAGGTCAGCGCGGCGATAAAAAAGCCGTCGATCAGCATGGCTACACCACGTCGCGCAGGTTTAGCCAGCGGCTGGCCAATCAACTCCGGTGCTACGGCAAATACATGTGGCGTTACCACGGCGCGTACCTGTTGCTCAGATAACTGATGGCCGCTGCTGTCGACGAAAGTATCAGGCGAAACTTCCTTAATACCGGCGTTGTTATCAGTGTGTTCAGTGTTCATTGTACTGTTGGCTCTAACTGGCTGAATTAAAATTACTTTAACCACAGCAGCAAGCTAAAGCAATGCACAACCGTTAAACCGTATTTGTCAGTGCGACAAACTCAGCGGCATTGCTGCAACCAAATCCATTGTTCCGTGCTAATACCAATGTTTTCAGCAAATGCCATATAGTTATCGCACAGCACTTTAGCCGGGGTTTTACTGCGTGCCAGCAGCCAGGCGTAATCTGTTGATGGGCCAATCACCAGCGCCACACTGTAATCATCGCTTAATTGGGCAATATTATAGCCGCCGTAAAACGGGCCGAAAAACGACACTTTAAGTGCGCCGGTGTTAGTGTCGCCGACGAAATACGCTTTACCTTCAGCCTGTTGCCAATCGCCTTCTGCAGCATTAAAACCACGGTTAAGTACTTTTACTCCGCCATCATCGCGCAACGAATAGTTAGCAGTTACTTCGGTTAAACCGTGCTCAAAGCGATGATCTAACCTGGCAATTTCATGCCACTCCCCAAGATAGCGATTAAGTTCAAATGGCGTTACCGGTGTTACGCCATCAGGCACTCCGGTGCAGCTTTGCAAGCTCAGGCAACAGGCGAGCAGCAGGTTAAAACTAAACAGGGTTCTCATGGTAATCCTTGAATTGAAGAGCGAAATAATAATAGTGCGTTCAGCAAAGGGCATTGTATCTTATGTGTGTCTTAAGCAAATATCAGGCATTATGAAAAAGCAGAATACCGAAAAAAAGCGCAAAACTGCAGGCTTTTACTGGCTACTTACACTGTTTACCGGTGCGGCATGGCTTGGCTGCGCACTAATTTTTGCTGATCTTTGCCTCAGCTTTGGCGGAGGCAACAACAGTGGTTGTATGAGCAGTTTTAATTACCCGGATATCATTACCGGCATTGCTATTGCAGGTGTGGTGCTGTTAATTCCCGCTTTTTGTGTGATAGCAATGATCTCATTATTGGTAACGTTTTTCAGGCGAAATTGAAGCGTATCTCGCCGGGAAAACACTTGCTTGCAGTTGTTATTGCGCCGGGTTGTGTTGCGTCAGTTCAGCCAGCCGCGCTTTTAATTGCTCGTTACGCTGTTTCTCTTTTTCCAGCATTTTTTTCAGCTGCAGTATTTTTGCTGCGGCTTCGTCGTCTTGTAATGCTTTAAGCTGGTATTCGCCGTTTTGCGGGTTGATGATTTTTTTCGCTCTGGCGTTACAGGTTGGGCATTGATGGATATCAGACATTCTAAACTCCTCAGTGGTTTTTGTTGGATTGGTTGATATAATCAACTTTATTATTGGGTTTTTGGTTGATAATGTCAACCTGTTTGGGGGGTGTTATGGATAGAAAGCAGGATTTACTCGACCAGCTGCAACAGCTCACTGCTGAATTGCGTGGTCAGTTTTTTCAACAATTGGGTCCGGGGTTGCCAGGGCTATCAGCAATGCATGGCCGGCTGCTGTTGATGTTGGCGGCAAAACCGGGTAGCACAGCACAGCAGCTAACAGAATTACTAAGGCGGGATAAAGCGCAAATTACCCGTTTGTTAAATGATTTACAGCAAGCGGCTTTGTTACAGCGTCAAAGCGACCCTGCAGATGGCCGGCGCCAGTTGCTGGTATTGTCAGAGCAAGGCCAGCAATTAGCTGCGCAACTAAAAGCAAAAAAGCGCCAAATAGCCGGAAAAATGCTGGTTGGAATAACAGCCGGGCAACAAGCGCAATTGTCAGAGACGCTGGCACTGATGTACCAGAATTTAGTTAGTAGCTGAGTGAAGTATTTTTATGCTGTTACCGGCACAGCTTCCAGTATGGCGACAATAGCGCGATTGTTGTTTAGCTTAGCTAAATCCAGCAAGTAGCCTTTTTCTAACGCTTTCATACTGTGCTGTGCCAGTAACTCTTTCAGCCGCTGCTCTTCGTTGTTAGCTATGGCGGTTTTCAGTGCTTCATAGCGCATAAAACTGCGTGAGTTCTGCTCTGTTTGCTCAGATGTCATGCGGTCTCCCTGTATGGTTAAACGTCGCCCGCTTTAACGCGGTTAAAACGGGCATGGCGAAATGCCGTGGCAATTAACTGCCTTCAAACGAGGTAATATCTAAGGTCACGTCGCAGCTTAGCAGTTTAGATATCGGGCAGTTCAGTTTGGCCTCTACTGCGGCTTTTTCAAAATCGGCACCGTTCATGCCGGGCACTTTGGCATCTAACTTTATTTCAGACTTGGTTACCGCAAAGCCATCACCGTCCTTTACCAGGGTAATGTCGACCTTAGAGGCTAAACTGCCTTTGCTATACCCCAGTTTGGCCAGGCCAAACGACAGTGCCATGGTAAAGCATGATGCATGCGCCGCGGCGATTTGTTCTTCCGGGTTCGTGCCGGGCTGGTTGTCAAACCGGGTATTAAAACCGTAAGGCTGGTCTTTCAGTGCGCCCGATTGCGTAGAAACATGGCCTTTGCCGTCTTTGCCCAAGCCTTCATATTTTGCTGTTGCCCAATTGATAATCGCCATATGGTTCTCCTTAATTTATAAGCTGTGCCGCCGACAACAAAAATGTTATCTGTACGGTTAAGCTGGCTATGTCTCTGTCTGTAAAGCAGCAAGAGCTGTTCCAATCCGGCAACAGCACGCCGGCAGGGCAGCTTAACATGGTTAACCTTAGTCGGGACCGGTAAGGTATTCACGTTAGGGAGTAAGAATTGTAAAAATTGCAGGGTTTGGAAGGCGTATAAACAGCACTAAAATAACGCCTGTCGTTTTTACCATGAAAGACGGGCGACGACCCGCGCTTCATCCGCCAGCAGTGAAAACGACCAGCCATTGCGCTCACACAATCGTTGTACTATCCCCAGACCCAGGCCATAGCCTTGCGACGATGCCGCGGTTGGTGAGTGCTGCTCATCCGCAGCACTGCCCAGCTGATTGGTGACTAACAGCTCGCGCTCTGCGATACGAATAGTTACCGGCCCCTGCCCGGCGAGCGTATGTTCGAAGGCATTTCGCACCAGATTATTCACCGCGATAGCAAAAGCCTGCGGATGGCCGCAGACACGTGGGTTGGCAAGGTGGTCTATTTCAACATCGACCATCTTGCGGCTTAGCAAGTGGCGCTGCAGCTCGATGACATTGCTTACCAGCGGCAGTACGAAAAAATGCTCGTCATACAAGCCGTCGTCGGTTTCGCGGGCAAGGCAAAGGAACATTTCAATAGTGGTTTGCATATCTAGGGTGGCACGGCGCACCCGATCCAGCGTCTTGACATCGGCCGCTGACAGCTCGCTTTGTTCCAGCAGCTCAAGTGCACCGGTAATAACGGTGATAGGGGTGCGCAGCTCATGACTGGCTGAACTGGTAAAGTAGCGCTCCCTGGCGACAAAGGCGCTGATCCGCTCAAGCGTCTTTTCAATGGTCGCAGCAAGTACACCCACCTCATCATCACCGAACCGGCCGGATTCTATGCGTTTATAATCATCCATCGACAGCTGCTCAGTGTCGATGTCTGCGACCGCTTTGGCCAGTTGCGTCACAGGAGCAACAGCTCTGCGCATCACCAGCACGCCCAGGCCGAAACCCAGCACACCGAGCGTACCGACAACACCGCTGATAACCAACAGCAACCACCAGTCCTCTGATGATGCCGCTTCAATGCCGGCAACGTCGAACACCACAAAGGCTTGCTGCGCTTCATTAGCGTTTTTGATTACCGCGACATGCAACTCTTCGGCTTCGAACTCATATATTCCCTCGCCGGGGTTGGTCTGTGCCCAGGCCCGCAGTGATTCCGGTAAGCCGGCAACCGTATCATAGCCGCGCAGGTTCGCCGGCATCACAGGGTAGCTTTGAGCGGCGACCTGCAGCTGCTGCGTCAGCACCCGGTCTTCGCTGAGCCTTATCGCAGCGAAGAAAGCCAATCCCCAAGCTATGCTAAGTACCGCAACACAGAGTGCAAAGGCAATAGCGACACGCTGACGTAAACTGTGCCGGTACATTACTTTGCATCCTCCGCATCTGCAGCATCCTCTGCAAGGCGGTAGCCGATGCGATGCACGGTATGGATCAGCGGGTTGTTAAACGGCTTGTCTATGACCTGGCGCAGTTTGTAAAGGTGCGAGCGCAGGGCATCACCATCGGGGGGCTCGTCAGCCCACAACAACGTTTCAAGCTCATCGCGGGCGACAACAGAAGGCGCTTGTTCCATCAGGCGTTGCAGTAGTCTCATGCCGGCAGCGCTGAGATCGATGCGTTGCCCTGCGCGATGTACCTGCTGCGTGGCCCGGTTCAGCGTCAAATCAGCCACAGCTAACAGGTTGTCGGTTCTGCCGTGGCTACGTTTGTACAGCGCCTGCAACCTGGCATGCAGCTCTTGTAAGGCGAATGGCTTGACCAGATAGTCATCGGCGCCTGCGGCAAAGCCTTTTAGTTTATCGTCAAGTGTGTCTCTTGCCGTTAGCATCAGCACCGGGGTTGTTATTTCGGCATCAGTGCGCAGTTTTTGGCAGAAACTCAGGCCATCCATGCCCGGCAGCATCAGATCCAGCACAATAACGTCGAACGGGTTGGTCAACGCCAGCTGCATCGCGCTGATGCCGTCATAGGCAAAATCCATGACATAGCTATGCTTTGCAAGATAGGCCGCAATGTTGTCGCAGATGTCGCGGTTGTCTTCAACAATCAGCACTCTAACCGGCACCTCACCAAGTTTGCGTAACATCTGCGACTCCTTCCTACCCGGTTTAACTGGCCCGATTTACCATGCCTGATCTACCACGCCAGGTCTACCATGCCAGGTTTACCAGGCATAATCCAGCCGCAAACCAATCAGCGGCTCGGCTTCGCTACTGTCTTTTACCAGCACGCCGCGGCGATAGTCAAACTCGCTGTCGTCGCCCGACGACGCGGCCGTTACGTTGATCACATCCAAAAAGGCGGTTACATCTATCGGGCCGAATGCGCGCCGGTAGTCTACGCGAACGTTCAACAAGCCTGAACTGTCTTTGCGACCGACATTGCGCTCTGTGATCTCTTTTGCGTAGCGTAGCGGTTGCCCTGGTCCCAATACGTCTGCGTGAATAATAAAGTTGTCGTCCGGCCGGCCGGAAAGATATTTATAGCGCCCGGCGACCTTCCAGCGGTTGCTGATTTCCCACGTCAGGCCCAGCGTTGCCACATGCTTGCGGTTAAATTCTGCGGCTACGTCACCGCGACCGTCTTTGCGATCAACCACGGCATCGTTGTAAGAATAGGTTGCGCTGGCGTACAGGCCTTCGAACAGCATACCGTTAACCACAATATCAACACCATAAGAGCTGCCGTCAGCGATATTGGCATAGGTGCCGTTGGCGCGGTCCAGATCTGTCACCAGGTCGTCGAGCTTTTGATAATAAGCCTCGGTTAACACCGACCAATTGCTGGCGGGGAAATATTTTACACCGACGCTGGTATGAGTAATTTTTTCCGTCTTCAGTTTATTCGATTCGTTAGCGGCAAGTTCTAAATAGCGTGGTGACTGACGAAACAGCCCTGCGCTGGCAAAATAGCGCACTTTTTTACCGGGCTGCCAGTTGACGCTGAACCTGGGCGAGGCGAAGCTTTCGTCGGCAAAACCATCGCGCTCGAGCCGTAAGCCGGTGCCAAAATCCCAATTGCCGCGCTGAAATACCTGCTCTGCGTAGCCGGCATAGCTGGTTTCTTTTTGGCGTATTGCCGAGTTTAAGCTGTCGGGCGTAAGCACAATATAACGTTGCTGTGGATCGGGTCTGAAATCATCGTCGTCGTAAACAAAGCGGATCCAATCACCGTCTAACACCGTGCTATAGTCCAGTTCAATTTGCGTTAGCCGCACACCGGCACTGAACAGACCCCATTTGTTTACGGTCTCAAAATCGCTGCGCCAGCCAACCTCTGTTTCAGCTTCAGCGATGGTAATAATGTCTTCCCGCAGCGGAAAATCAGCCGCCGGTGAGCCTTCAGGTACCAGATCAGGAAAGGCTTCACCCTCTGAACTCAGCTTGTCGCTTGAGCGGTAGTAAGCTCTGTTGGTCCAGACCGCTTTATCACCCACTAATGAGCGTAATGTCAAACCGTATAAGTCGCTATCCTGTTCAGCATATTGCAGCGCAACGTCTTCGAAATCGGGCGACTCAAACACGTGTGTCACGTCGCGGCTATAATCCTCGTGGGTATCTATCAGCAGCACTTCTAAAGTGTGGTTTTGGTTGATGGGTATCACCGATTTTACAATGATGTCCCTTAACACCGGCTCGCCAATGTCCAGCTCTTCAATGGTTTCAAACAATTTGCCGAAATCCAGCCGCCGCGCCGAAATCAGCATCGTTGCATCTTGTGTGATACCGGCAGGGCCGTCGTAACCCACTTCATAACCGGCAAGGTCGTAACGGAAACTGGCTGACGGGCCCGGGTTGCCATCGGCGACATCCAGTTTCAGCAGCGATGCCGCACGGCCACCATAAGCTGCACTCCAGCCACCCGGCGAGAAGTCGGCACCACCTATAACATTCGGTGCAAAAATTGAGAAACGGCCACCACCACCAACATCTTCCTCTTCACCCAGGGTGGCATCAAAGTGCACCGCTTTATCAAACGGAAAGTCATCAACCAGCAGCAAATTATCTCTCGGGCCACGGCCGCGTACACTAAAGCTGGCGAATTCGCTGGCGGATGCCAGGCCGGGTAAACCGTCCAGCGACAGCAGTGGATCTGCGCCACCGCCTACAGCGCTGCGCAAGGTTTCCCGGTCGAGATAGGTGCCTGAGCCTGAGCCAAAGGCAGTAGTTTGCTGTCCGCGCACCAGCACTTTCTCAATTTCCACTTCGCTGAGTTTGAATTCAAGCTTGATATTTTTGCGCGTAATCACCCGTACGCTGGGTTCATACACGGCAGCAAAGCCGCTTTTAGCCAGGTTTACCGCGTAGAGGCCGGGGTTAAGCTGTGCCACGACGATACGACCTTGCTCATCGGTGGTTAGCGTTTGGGTGGTATTGCTTTGCCGTTCCGTCAGCGTGATCTGCACAGTGCTAAGCGGCCGGTCTGTCTGCTGATTTTTGACGATAACCGTCAGCGCCCCCGGGGCCTCCGCAGCGCTGGCAAAAATGGGCCAGCCCAAAACCGGCATGCCAAGCAGCAGCGTCCACAATCTCAACCACAGTCTCAACCACGATACCTTGCGTAATTGCCTGCTCATATTATTATTCCTCCAACTCTCAGCCGTATTTATCCGATGAAACGTTGTGAGGTTAGCAAAGCCATTGTGACTAAAAAGTCGCTGAACGGTCAGAGCTGTTTATTTTGTGCCGCGCTAAGCGACAAAACTATACCCGCCAACAGCAGGTTTAAGCCGCCAAATCGTTGGCCGGTCAGTACCCTATTGATGTAGTTTTGCCCACACTTTGGGTGTGGTGCCAAAACACTGTTTAAAATGGCGGGTCAGATGGCTTTGGTCAGCAAAGCCGCTGCTAAAAGCGACTTGCGCCAAAGGCTGGCCGCGCTCGATTAAGGCTTTGGCTTTTTGTAACCGTTTTAGCGTTACGTAGCGGTAAGGTGTTGTGCCATAAAGCGATCTGAAATCGCGGGCGACTTGCCACTTACTGTATTGTGCAATAACAGCCAGTTCATCCAAGGTAATGTCGTGAGACATGGCGTAATCTATAGTGATGATATCGTCAATATATTCGCGCACGCGTTTTATCGCCGCATAGTTGGCCTGACTATGTTTAACACTGTTGCCGCTAACCTGCTGTAAACTGCTGGCAAACGCATAAATAAGGTCCTGTTGTTCCAGTGTCTGCAGCGGGCGATTAAATTCCGCTAGCAGCCGGCTGGCAATATGTACAAAGCGCGGATCCCGGCTTACACCGCCTGGTAAAAACGGCAGGCTGGCGCCTTGCAGAATATTTTGTACCTCAACAGGCTTGATGCTGATCGCCCGGTAAGCAAAAGGGCTGTCGGTGCCTGCCTGGCCGTCGTGGGTCTCGTCGGGGTGCAATATTACCACCTCGCCCGGCAGTGAGTGACGCAGTTCGCCACGATAATTAAAGCTTTGCACGCCAAGGGTGGTTAACGCCAGGGTGTAAGTGTCATGGCTGTGTGGCGCATAAGCCTGGCCGCTAAAGCAGGCTTCGATGCGTTCGGTTTCACCAGCGGCGCGCTTTACCCAACTTTTTGGCTGGCTGTTTAGCAAACTCTGCTTGTTGCCCATCCTTGCACTACTCCTTTATTTAACCGCAATATCGTTCAAGAACGTGTCGGTTGGTCGCGCTACTATATCGCACAATACTCAGTGGCTTATATGCTGACAAAAAATTTGCTGTGGTTAAACCCGGAGGAGGAGGACATAAGATGCATGGGATCAAACGTTTTTTGCTGTGGGCGCTGGTGAGCATCATATTAGTGGCGATATCTGCCGTGGTGGCAGGTTTTTCATTTCGGGCAGGGCTTGGCTCACCCGTCGAACAGTTTCCGGAAAAGGCGGTGTATGCGCCCAATGGTGTGGTTGCGACCAGTCAGCCTTTAGCGAGTCAGGCCGGTTTAACCGTACTTAAAAATGGTGGTAATGCGGTTGATGCAGCGGTTACAGCGGCTGCGGTGCTTAGTGTGGTTGAGCCTTATATGACCGGTATTGGCGGTGACATGTTCGCCATGCTGTGGTTGGAGCAAGAGCAGCGACTGGTTGGTATTAATGGCAGCGGGCATGCAGGTGCCTTGATGACATTCGACATAATGAAAGACCGCAGGCGGGTGCCGGATGACGGCCCGCAATCTATTACCTTGCCAGGCGCACTATCTGGCTGGGCCCGGCTGTTAGAAGCGCATGGCACTCTGACTTTAGCGCAGGCACTGGCACCGGCCATTGCATTGGCAGAGCAGGGGTTTCCGGTATCAAAAGCCACCGCGACTGAATGGGGGCTATTTGAAAGCAAAATCAATTGGGACTCAGGTGCACGCGCCACCTTTTTAATTGACCAGACCCGCACACCCAAAGCCGGTGAATGGTTTTACAATCCGGATTATGCCAACACGCTAAAGCTTATTGCACAGCACGGCCCACAGCTGCTTTATGGCGGTGAACTGGGGCAGAAAATTGCGGCCAGAGTGCAGGAATTAGGTGGGTTTTTAACACAAAGCGATTTTGCCAACTATAGCGCCCAATGGGTAGAGCCAATGTCGGTGTCGTTTAAAGAGTACCGCCTGTGGGAATTGCCACCCAATGGCCAGGGTGTTGCGGCGTTAGCAATGCTGAAAATATTAGAACCTTATGATTTAGCTGCTATGCAGCACAACTCGGCCGATTATCTGCATCATCTGATTGAAGCGAAAAAACTGGCCTATGCAGATCTGGAGCACTTTGTTGGTGACCCGGAGTTTATGGCCATAAAACCAGAGCAATTATTGTCAGATCAGCTGATTGCCAAACGTCGGGCACTTATCAATGCTGACAAGGCGATGGCACGCGCCGCTCCTGAACCTTCGCTCACAACCAGTGATACTACTTATTTAAGCGTGGCTGACAAAGACGGTAATATGGTGTCTTTTATTAACAGCTTAGCCGGGCCATTTGGCTCAGGTATAGTGGTGCCGGGTACCGGCTTTGCGCTGCAAAATCGTGGCGTGGGGCTGTCAGTGCAGCCAAACCGGGCCAATACCGTGGCACCAGGCAGACAGCCGTTTCATACCATCATTCCGGGTTTCGCCACCAAAGCCGACGCCCAGGGCAAGCAACAACCCTGGTTAAGTTTTGGTATTGTCGGCGGGGCGCAGCAGCCGCAAGCACATGTGCAGATGCTACTGAACATGGTGCTGTTTGATATGGATGTGCAGCAAGCCATTGATGCGCCAAGGTTTCGGCACTGGGAAGACAATAACGTCAGTTTTGAGCAAGCCATCCCGCAAAGCACTGTTGATAAGTTACATGCGCTGGGGCATGCCGCGCAAAACCCGATTATGGCCACTGCACAAGGTTTTTTTCATGGTAATAACACTGGCTTAGTATTTGGTGGTGGCCAGGCCGTCATGAAATTAGACAAAGGCTATGTTGCCGGCTCAGACTCCAGACGGGATGGCGTCGCTGCGGCGCACTAAAAAGTCAGGCTTAATGCGTTAAACGATGTTTCTCAGTAGGGTTAAGGAGTCGTGGTTGTCTGTTATCATCTCTGTTAAAGCCGTTGTGGTTAAACTGTTGCTGGCTATCACTATTATGGCACTGGCGGTAGCGGCCTACCGCTGGCTAATGCTACCGGCGTTGCAATGGCTGTTTCAGCTGGACGAGCCTGCCACCGCGCTGCTGCGCCGGGTTGGTATCTTACTGGTGATATTGTTGGCCTATGGTATTTATGTGCGCTATAGCGAAAAACGGCCTGTTACCGAGTTACACTTTAAGTTTACTGGCGTCACGTTAGGCTTATTGGCCGGTGCAGCGATGATTATATTGGTGTCAGCGCTATTATTTGCCGGCGGTGTGTACGAAGTCACCGCTTATCGCGGTTGGCACAACGGCTTGCAGGATATCGCCCTGGTCATTGTGGTGGCGGCGGTGATTGAAGAAATTGTGTTTCGGGCACTGCTGTTTCAGGCGCTGGAAAGCCAGTGGGGCACCCTAACAGCGCTGTGGTTGCAGGCAGTGATTTTTTCGCTGCTGCATATTGCCAATCTTGACAGTCAAATGGACACTCAGGCGTTAGTAATTACCATAATATCCGGCACTTTAATTGGCGCATTGTGGACAGTAATGTATGTCTACGTGCGGAATGTCTGGGTGGTGGCGGCGCATCATGCCGCCTGGAACTTCACTGTAGTGCTCACCGGTTTACCGTTATCCGGCCTGGACGACTGGCAAGCTATGGCGCCACTGCAAAGTGTCTATCATGGGCCAAACTGGCTAACCGGTGGCGTGGTAGGGCCGGAAGACTCAGTGGTTACCCTTGTCATGGTGGTTATTGCGGTAGCGGCTTTACTGTGGTGGGCGAAAAAGCAGCAGTGCTTTTATCCCGCAGCCGCGCTGCGCCAAACAGAATAAACCCGCTGTATCTTGTGGCGGGGGTATTTACTAAAACGGAGATAAGGTGATTCAGCTACTACTGGTAACCGATATATTTGGCGTTTGTGCCGGGCTTAGCCGCCTGTTGCAGGATTTAACGCCCGTTGATGCCGCTGTTCAGCTTATCGACCCATACCAGGGCAAACGCCAGCAGTTTGCCGATGAAGCGCAGGCGTATGCGGCATATAGTGCACAATGCGGCCATGATACTTATGCTGCTACAGTACAACAGGCACTGCAAAACGCCGCCCGGCCGTTTGATGTAGCAATTGGTTTTAGCGCCGGCGCCACTGCTTTATGGCGCGCGCTGGCGCAAGCTGATGCCGGTTTGGTAAAACAAGCCGTGCTGTTTTATCCCGGCCAAATTCATCAGCATCTGGCGTTAACACCAGCTGTGCCAATGCAGGTTATCTTTGGTCACAGCGAGCCACATTTTGCCGTAGCTGATATCTGTAATCAGTTACAACAAAAGCCGGGCGTAACGGCTGTTAGTACAGACTACGCGCACGGCTTTATGAACCCGGCATCACAAGCCTTTGCTGAGGCCGGTTATCAGCATCAGTTAGATAAGCTTAAATGTTTAACTGCCCCGGGTTAGCTGCACTTTCAAAACTGATTAACATTCACCACTATACGCCCGCGCACCTGGCCCTCAAGCAAACGCCGGGCGGTATCACACACCTGCGCTAAGCCTATCTCGGTGGCCACGTTTTCCAGTGTGTTGGCATCCAGCACTTTGGCCAATTTATCCCAGGCTTCGATGCGGTCTTTAAGCGGGCGCATCACACTGTCGATACCGGCTAAGGTAACACCGCGCAAGATAAACGGCGCTACCGTGCCCGGCAAGTCCATGCCTTGTGCCAAGCCACAAGCGGCAACTATGCCGCCGTATTTGGTGCCGGCACAGGCATTAACCAGGGTATGGCTGCCCACTGAATCAATTACAGCGGCCCAACGCTCTTTAGCCAGCGGCTTGCCGGGCTCGGAAAGGGTATGCCGGTCAATAATCTCGCGGGCGCCAAGCGCTTTTAAATACTCAGCTTCTTCAACTCTGCCGGTGGCAGCGACAACGCTGTAGCCCAGCTTAGCCAGAATGGCGATAGCGTAGCTGCCAACCCCACCATTGGCACCGGTAACCAATATCTCGCCAGAGTCCGGCACTACACCATGCTTTTGCAGCGCCATCACACACAGCATAGCGGTGTAGCCTGCGGTGCCAATTGCCATCGCTTGTTTGGCCGACAACCCTTTGGGCAGTGCAATTAACCAGTCACTTTTTAGCTGTGCCTTTTGCGCCAGACCGCCGCAATGCGCTTCGCCAACACCAAAGCCGTTTAGCAGTACTTCGTCACCGGGGTTAAACTTGCCTGAGGCACAGCTTATTACCGTGCCGGCTAAATCAATGCCCGGGATCATAGGGAATTTGCGCACCACCGGTGATTTACCGCTAATAGCCAGCGCATCTTTATAATTTAGTGTGCTGTAAGCCACTTTAATCAGCGTATCGCCGTCCATCAGTGCGGCATCGTCTAAATCTTTTAGCGCGGCACGATAACCGCCCTCGTCTTTTTCAATTAATACACCTTTAAACATATCGCCTCCTAAATAGACCGGTTGTCTATTTATTAATAAAAAAATTAGCCGACTAAGCTCTGCATAAACCGTTCTGCATACCTATCCAGCGGCTGTGTGCTTTGCTCTAGCCGTGACCGGCTTACTGCGCCCTCCCAGCCAATCCAGAAAAACTCCGCTAACGCGTCGCAATCAGCCGCTGGCGCTAACTCAGCGGCCAGTTGTGCTTCGCGCAGGCAAGCGGCAATACGCTGCTGCCAGCTTTTAAAGATGGCTATCAGCACAGGGCGAAAGCTTTCGGGTAATACATCTACTTCCTGGCCTAAATTGCCCACCAGACAACCGCGTTTAAACTGATGCCGGGCAATACCTTGCCTGGCATCGTCGACAAAATTACGTATCCGCGTAAGCGGTGAAAAGCGGTTATCCAGCAAACAGCTATCGAGCTTGTTAGCAAAATAGTTGGCGTAGCTATCAAGCACAGCATGGCCAAAGGCTTCTTTACTGTTAAAGTAAAAATAAAACGAGCCTTTAGGCACCCCGACGTTTTTCAGAATTCTGTCCAGGCCCGAGGCGGTAAAGCCGATTTCGGTTAAATGCTCAAGCCCGCTTCTAATCAGCTCAGCGCGGATATCCCGCTGTTGTGCAGCTGATTTCGGCGGTCTGCCTCTGCGAGGTGTATTGTTTAATGTAGTCATGCCAATAATAATAGACCGGTCGTCTATAAAGGCAAATTAGACAAAGGTCGAAGCTGTTTTGGGCTAGGGTGTATCAGGCAAAAGGCAAGGCCCCTATGCCCGGGTGCATTTTTCCAACCAACAGCTGACATTTGTCAGCCAACTTTGATGACAACAAGCGCTGCCTTTGTTGCTGCCGTTAATAAACAATAGGCGTCAGGTTTAATTACTCAGGCAAAGCTTTATGTTTTCGACATTATCTGCTACACCCAAAGCATTAAAATTAAGCAAATTCAAAACGATAGCGCTGTTGCTACTCGCACTGTTGTTGCTATGCAGCCAGTTACCGCAGTTAATTACCCTGTTTGTGCCCTTGTCTAACCAGGGCAAGGTGCAAAGCCAATTGTATTTACCCGCAACAGCAAGTGCAGACAAGCCCGCGCCGCTGTTGGTGTTTTTCGGTGGCTCAGAAGGCGGAATGAGCATGACCAGTGCGCGCAGTGCGCCAGAGCGGCAAGCCTATCTGGAAGCGGGTTTTGCACTATTGGTCGTCGGTTATTTTGGCTTGCCGGGTATTCCATCTGGTTTGGATCGGATAGAGCTTGGCGGGGTGCTTGACGCTATTGAGCATACCCGCAGCAATCCTGCCATCGACGCTGATAAACTGTCCGTGCTGGGCGTGTCAAAAGGCGCGGAGTTAGCGTTATTACTGGCCAGTCGTTCGGCGCAAATCAGCACTGTGATTGCGGTGGTCGGCAGTGACGTGGTGTTTGCCAGCCCACAGTGGTATAGCACCAGTTCGTCCTGGAGCTGGCAGGGCCAACCCATTGCTTTTGTGCCTTTTAGCCTGCGCTCGGCACTGCCGTTGCTGCAAGGCAATATTCGAGGGGGCTATGAAATTGCCATGCAAAATCAACAGGCTTATCAGCAAGCGCTAATCCCGGTGCAGCAAATGCAGGCCGACGTGTTACTTATCTCAGGCACAGCTGATGAGCTGTGGCCATCCAGCGAAATGTCTGACAGGATTATGCAGCGGCTGCAGCAACATCAATATCCGTATCGATATCAGCATTTAAAAATAGCCGGTGGCGGCCACGGCGGGCTTGCCCGGCAATATCAGAGTGAGATTATCGCGTTTTTAACAGCATCGCAGTGGTAATTCACAAGGATAAGCATAAAGGGTCGGAGACAATTAGAGGTAGGTTTAGCTAATCCATTATGTCTCAGTGATTTGCGTAAGAGATAATAATTATCAGCTCCGCCCCCTTTTTCTCTATACGCATAGATTAGTAAACTGAGTTGCGGGTTGCGCAACTTGCGTCTAGAATGGTGCCATCGCTGTGTAATGATCAACAAGGAGGTGTTTATTGCAGGTAGTTATTAAGCCGGGAAAAGAGGCCAGCACAACTGCGGCAATTAGCAGCCTGCCATCACTTGCCAGGGAGGAGGTAACTGGCGTGATAGATATTCTGGTCAATGCAATTTCACTGCAGGAGGCCAAGGAAATCTTGTTAGGCGACATGGTTATCGAGGGCAACAGTTTTAGTGTGTCGATAAAGGAAAATTTTCAGTTTGTGGTAGCGGGTTTGCTGGGTGAAAGCGAGGGGGAAGACATGCTGATGATAGAGGTTATTCGCTATGGCTAAGCTATGTCTGCATAAGGTTCGCCGTGTAATTTCAACGCGCGTTTCAACGTTAAGGTAATAGATGAAATGACAAACAATACTGAATTGCTAAGCAGTGAAAACCTGCGTGAGATGGGTCTGATTGGCCCGCCAAAAGCCGCCGGCGCACATTTTAAACGCTATCTGCAGCGTAAAAACCTGACTGCAGCCGACGCAGCCCGTGATCTTAACGTTGCCAAATCGACCATTACCCGTTTTATCAACGGCGAAAGTGAGTTAAGCATTGACCTGGCAACCAAGATAAAGCGGGTTTATAACGCGCCGGTAGAGGTATTTTTTAAAATTGACGCCCAGTACAAAGCCTATGTTGTTGCGCAGAATATTGCCAAATCAGTGGCTTAAATTACGGCTATCAGGTACTCGAAAGGGGCGGTAAGCCCCTTTTTCTCATCTTTGCTGTGAGCGTAAGACTAACTTTTAAAGTTTTGAAAGTTATAGTTTTTTTAACAATGGCTGTTAAGACTTCTTTTTACCGGTGTTGTCGACCACAATTTTAACCCGCTCATGCGGCATATATTCTTCCGGCTCATCAGGGAAGGCTTCAGCATCGGTATTAGTCATGCTTTCAAAGCTACCGGACAATACGCCGAATTCGTCTTCTAACTCGGGTACATTTTCCATCTCTTTAACGCGTTTGGCTATCCGCTTACTCAGCCATTCGTCAAACTCAGGAGTACCAGGTTCAGGCCTGTCAGTTCGTTTGTTCATAGTAAATCCTTCACACAGTAGTCACTTTTACCGCCAACATAGGTAAAGCCCATAGCTTCATAATGCGAACGTACTTTGCTGTTTATTGGGTTCATTATTCTGATCTGCTCAGCACCAATAATGTCTGCATAAGTTTCTGCGACTAAAACCGTTAATTGTACCGTCTGGCCTGTTAGTGGTGTTTTCTCAGGAGAAGATTCAATCATATCTAAACGCAATTTGCCGGCACCCCAAGTTGGTCGCCCCAGTGACACACTGCACAGCTTACTATGAAACCAGATGGCGAGCTCAAACCGCTTAGGATAAATGGCGGCGTAACGGCTGGCCCAATGCTGCCACGACCACATTACCCGGCGATCAGGATGCGCTTCCCAACGGGATAACTGCGCCATTGTTCTGCCGGTAATATCGTCAAGCGTTACCGCTTCCCGAATGTTCAATGGCATTTTCTCTAAAGACTTTAAGCGGCTTTGTTCCCGTAACTGGGCATATGTGCGATCTGCCAACTGGTGGCTTGCTTGTTTCATTCTTCATCCTTGTAAATAAAAGTTAAAAAATAGTAACTTTTTAAGGTGTGTTGAGCAACCAGAAAAACAGCTTTCTAGCCGGGTTTTGCGGTTGCTTAATAAGGTGAGATTACACGGAACAGAAAATTCTTTTCTTATTGAAGCAGGTTTCAACTAACGCCAGAACAAACGTTTAGCGCAAAAAATAACCAAAATACGGCAATATCAGCATTAAATCAGAAGTTCGTTGGTTCTATTCGGTGCCCAAATAGCAGTATGGCTTTTGTTGCCGTTGGTCGTGGCCAAGTACATCAAAATCATTCAAAAGCTAGCCGATTTAAATACTTGACGATGTTTAAATTTAAGGTAAAGGTGGTAAAGATTTAGGGGCTTATGTGACAACACAAAGTTCTGGGTAGCAAAAAGCAAGAACTGGCCCCGGAGTTATTCTGACCCTAGAGTTATTATTAGGTAGTTTAAAGTATGAAAGAAAATATGAACACTGAGATCAGCAAGAGTGGTCCTGGCTGGATGGCGGAAGCTACTATTAACGGGATCAGAGATGTTTACTGTGAGAGTTGGATGGGGTTTGTCGACTTTCTGAATGGTACCTTGAGCGAATTTGATAAGTATGTCTACAGAGGACACGCATCCTCTAAATGGAAGCTAGAGTCTTCTTTAGACAGACTAACTTCTACCTTGAAAAATAAGCAGAATATAGCAAATCGGCGACTAGCTCATTTATCGAACTTCAAGATGGCATCTCGGGGGCGGAGAAATTATCCAGTTGATTTAACTGACGATGAATGGTGGGCATTAGGGCAGCACAATGGACTGGCTACACCATTGCTTGACTGGACAGAGTCGCCGTATGTTGCTGCCTACTTTGCTCTTGCGGCAGATCCTAAAGTATTAAGTGATCAGTGTGTAGTATACGGATTGTCTTCGATCTTTGTGGATAAGACTAATGCTAAAGAAGTTGATATTAACAACATCACTTGGGGTGAATTAAAGCTATTTAAACCGAAAAATGATGAGAACGCTCGGTTAGTTAGCCAAAGAGGACTCTTTAGTATTACTGAATTTGCTCCTTCAGTAGAAGACTGGTTAGAAGAGCATGCGGTGGGTTATCAAAAAGCTGCTTTAATCCGGATTTTTATTCCGAAGACTGCTCGCGCAGTAGCGCTAAGGAACTTAAATCGAATGAACGTAAATCATCTTTCATTGTTTCCTGACCTTTATGGCGCTTCGAAATACTGTAACTTTCAATTGACTGTAGACAAATACTGAGCGCTTTATAGGAAGTGATTTTAGCGTCAGTCCTTTACCGTTAAAAAATGTGCTTTTTGATTTTTATGGGGTATGTAATGACAGATAAAGAAAATAGAACAAAAAAAATACACTATAGATACGCATCTTTTTTCAAGAAATCAGCACTGACGTTGCAGGAAAAGCTAGTTAAGGCTCTGAAAGTTAAGTCTACCGTATCTAGCCGATATCAAGTGCTTGGCATCAGCAGCACTGAGGAAGCTCCTGCAGTTGCGTTAGAGCGAGAGTTTATCAATACCAACATTTCACGGTACGGGATGTTTTTTGGTAGCCTTGTCCGGTACGAAGCCGGGTCTAACAAACATATTGTCACTTTAGATGACAATGCCACTACGCTCAGTTTGGCTCAAATTGCTCCTCCGGCATCTAAGGATGGAAAGCGCAGTGAGTTTTTGGACTCTATTTTATACTTCGGAGTTTTTGGTAACCATGTGGTAATTCTACAGTCGGCTAGCCTAAGAACAAGAGAGCTGGAAAAGCATCTTAATTGGCTTTTTAGAGAATGTAACCTTTTTAATTCAGAGCAAGCGGTGTCTTTGGATCAGCAACTTACAGATGAAGCAAAAGACAGAATTCTGAATGCGCCGACAAAAAGGTTAAAAGTAGGGGCACCGTTCGATCCTGCTACAGAGGAAGTAAATTCAGAAGATGTTCAGAGTCAGGATTCGCCCCGTGCTCCGGAGACAAAGCGCATTTCGTTCCATCGTACAGGGCCAGGTTGGAATGTACTGAAAGCATTAGGGTTTACCGAAGGGAGTATCGGTGAGCAACTCGAACAAGATCTGAATGACAGTTCCAATTTGGAAATCAAAGTTGAGATTTCTTATAAACACTCGCCAAAAGGCGAAACTCAGAGACTTATGAACGGTCTCACTAAGGCACTTCGTCATACTGAGCTCGAAGATTATGAAGTAGATTTCAAAGGCGCTGGTACTTTGAAAGGTGATAAACTAATACTCTCTGCAGACGTCAGCTTCAGTTATTACAAAGGACTTGTTGATGAAGAAGATTTTTACACGAAAATACATAGCTGGATCACTGAACGTATTAAAGAGAAGGTACTAAAAGTATAAATGCTTGCAAATAAACTAGCGAAACTAGTTGTTTTTGCCGCTATCCCTTTAGCAATGGGATGGGCGGCCGCTCGCTATTTTGTGAATCCAGAGCCCCTTATATCTTTAGGGTTACAAGCTCACTTCGTAAGCTTTTTATACTCCATTCCACTTGGCTACAGTTTTACTGTCTTTGCTTCTTTGCGGGGTTTAATTGGTCATAAAGCGCTAAGTTCGCAGAAAAACGCCGTACTTGGGAGGATCGTAGTCAAAGAGCAAAGAAAAATTTTCCGTCTAATAGCATTTTATATTTTATCTGCGGTGCTTACCATTTGCTGGAAAGTTTCTTCAAATGCCGAATATTTAGGGATCAGTTATTTGTTCGGTGTATTTAGCGTCGCATTCTTATCTTTATCGATACTCACTGTGTGGAAGCTGAAAGAGTGGGATGTTCATACGACTGAATTAATTGCTAAATTCTCAACAGAGGAAAAGGAAAAAGAGGAGTTGGAGAAAGAGCGGGAGCGCCAGTTAGAGGCGATTGAACGACTAACTAAAGATGATCAATTTTCTGATGAGCAAAAAGCGTATTTTGATAGCGCTCGAACAGAACGCCCTAAATAATCAGAACTTTCCTAAAACCCTTTAATTTAGCCCAATCCCCTTAACTCCCGAGCTGTCAGTAACTTACGGAAAAAGGGGTCGGAGACAATTAGAGATAGGTTTATCTAATCTATTATGTTTCAGTGATTTGCGTAAGAGATAGTGATTATTAGCTCCGACCCCCCTTTTTCATTTTTCACGACCCCTTTTTTAGGAGTCAAACAAATGCTGGGGTTATTCGTGCAGCTAAACCAGAGGATATACCATGAAAAAAGTGGATCTAATTCCGACTTGGTCTGAGCCGCTGTCCATTACTGAATGGGGTGGAAAATTTAAAAAAACTATAATTCCTGCTTGGGAATCCTATTTAAACATGGAATCCCATCCAGATGATTTAATAGTTTTTTTTCGAGTGATCTTACCTGCTTTTGTTGTCATAAAGGACTGTACACTCTTGCAAATTAAGGCTGATGGCTATTCAAAAGAAAGCTTGGTTAAATTTATTGAACAGGCTCCAAGTAGAGAAGAATTTGAAAAAAATTTCAATAACTTTAAAATCTATGATTTATTCTCAGGGGCAGAGGTAAGTCATGAGAGCTCTTTTGAACAAGCCGCTGAACTTTTGAAGCGTTCCTGGGAGATTGCTCTAGCTGTTGCCTTTCCTCAAAAAAAATTTGTTGTGTCGTTAACAAATACTGATCGTGACTACGGGCCAACGTTGTCTTTTTATACCCTAAGGGAAAAGGGGGTAGGAGACAATTAGAGGTGGGTTTATCTAATCCATTATTTTTCAGTTACTTGCGCAATAGGTAGTGATTATTAGCTCCGACCCCTTTTTCGGAATACCATGGACAGAAAGCTGCTTACACAGCATTTAATTGAACTGGAACAACTACTGGTACAGCCCGCTACGCGTTTGTCTGCCGAACTGCTTAACCGCTATTTAGCCGATGATTTTTATGAAATTGCCGCTACCGGTCGCTGTTTTGATAAAGCGGATGTGCTTGAGCGCCTGCCAACTGAAGCGCCGCCTGTTATTACCCAGCAAGATTTTGAATGCCGTGTGTTAGCTGACGGGCTGGCGCAGCTGACTTACCGCGCAACGATACAGCGTGCAGAAAACGAAAGCCCAAGCTACTCAGTGCGAAGCTCTATCTGGCGCTTTGATGGTGAAAAATGGCAGATGGTTTTTCACCAAGGTACAGCATGCGAGTCATTTTGAAATGAATTAAAAGGGTAAGATTCATTGATTTTCAATCAGAATCGCGCAAGAAAGCAATATCAACGACTCTTACCCCGTAGATCTTATTGGGTAGTAATCAGACTGGAAAAGAGATGATACTATGATCAAATTTGAGGCCTTCCTCAGAAAGTCTTAGGTGCTTTTTCCTAAGATTATGATTTTAATAGAGAAAAGCAATGAAGATATGGAAAGCAATTTTAGTCGCTTGCTTATTTTTGTCGGGATGTACTGATAGTGAAACGAAGCAGGAAGACAAATTAATAAAAGACTATGAGTTTTATATCGGAAAAGTCATGTCAAATCATTCCAAAAATGTTGCAGTAGCACGCAGCATTGAGGAAACCTATAAACATCATGTCCTGCTGCTAAAAGATTTATCAAAAATTAAAGACAGCTTCTCTGCTTTTACAGGTAAAGACAGGTTGCACAAGACGATTGAGATTTATCATGATTCTTTGAGCTATTTTGTTATACGCCAAGTACAAATAATCGAGCTTGGCATGCCAATATGGCTGAACGATATCAACATGTTGGCAAAGTTAAAAGACGAAACATTTTATCAACAGCATCAAGAGTTGTTATCTGGTCTGTTATCCATGATAGATGAATTCGAGGATTTAATGATGACTCACCACGAGACGATAAGGTTGAAAATTGTTTCTTCAGGGTTAAGTCAGCAAGAAAGACAAAAACACTGGACCTTTTTTGAAAGAGTTTCATCTAAAAATTTGAAAGCGATGAGTGTAACATTAAAGCCCATAAAGATAAGGGCCGAAGGCCAGGTTGGAGTTGCTCAATTTTTATATGAAAACAAGAATGATTATAAGATAGATCCGGAGGAAGGGTTGGTTTTCAGTTCTAAGGCGTTAACCATAAAGTACAATATGCGTGTCAATTCGATGATGCGCCGGCTAGATAGTGAAAAAATGTATGGTGGAACATCACGTTGAAAAAAGGATTGTTGCGGGGTGAACGGAAATGGGGCCGTAGCTAATTAAAATAGCAACGGCTAAAACTACGAGAGTATAAAAAAATCTGTGTAAGTGGCATTCTATCCATGTATTTGAAAGGAATAAAGAATGCCAGTATCAGACCAGCTTATCGACCAGTTATTAGCTGACTATAAATCCCCGGAAGACCTGCTTG
>Ga0208645_1000050_pt1:0-82500 | contig 203234 bp, 183 predicted proteins | sample VirMetDEL_Sep_01_FD_184519 | JGI IMG/M metagenome (GOLD analysis project Ga0208645, IMG submission 184519) | Aqueous microbial communities from the Delaware River and Bay under freshwater to marine salinity gradient to study organic matter... | ecosystem: Environmental > Aquatic >...
AGGGGGGCACGGCCGCGTCTATGATCCGGTGCGCGGCGTCAGGCAATACGGGTATGATCTGGAGAGGGGTTCGTCAGGCTGCGGCCAGCGGACGCACCCGGATGTCCTGCTCGTGGGCGCGGGCCTTGGCGAGGTCATGCCTGGCCTGCATGCGCACCAGGGTGTCGGCGCTGACGCCGAACAGTTTTTCGAAGCGGATGGCCATTTCGGCGGAAACGCCCGACCGGCCATTCAGCAGGTTGCTGGCGGCCTGACGCGTCACGCCGAGCGCGTCGGCCAAGGCCGTGACGCTGAGATTCCGGGGCGTCACAAGCTCGTCCCGAAGCCAGGCGCCCGGGTGGACGGCGAAGGCGGAATGAAGTCGGATAGCCATCAGTGATAATCCTCCAAGTCCATGTCCTCGACCGCGAGGGCGTCGTTGATTCGGAAGGTGAGCCGCCAGTTCCTGGTGAGGGTCAGGGACCAGACGCCCGCGCGATCCCCCGTCAGCCGGTGTGCGCCAAAGTTGGGCGGCGCCAGCAATTCATCTTCTGTGGCGATGGCGTCGAGATAGGCCAGGATATTGGTGATCCGGCCTACCAACGCGGCGGGCAGACCCTTGGCTTTTCCCGTTTCCGCGAAATGCCGCAGAGCCTTGTGCCTGATGCTTTCGATCTCCACGTGGCAATGTCACGTCCGGCGTGATAACTGTCAAGTGACAGTTGACGGATTTCGAGGTTCAGGCCGGCGCCGTGGTCAGTCCCAGGGCCTTCAGCGTCGCGGCGATCGACGCGTCCTGCTCCGCCTGATACAGGGCCATCTCGTCCAGCACCGACCGGCCCAGGGCCTGTTCGAAATCGGCCTTGGCCGGGTCGACGGCATAGGCTTCGCGCACCTCGGCCCCGAGGTTGGACTGGAAGATGCCGGCCGCGCTGACGGGCAGGAAGTCCTCGTAGGTGATCGGCTCCGCGACGACGTGTCCCAGGGCGATCAGGGCCTCCAGATCGGCGGTCTCGGCGCGGGCCGCCTGGCCCTGGGGCGTCGCGCGATAGCGGAACCAGGCCAGGCCGTCCCGGCGCAGGGCGGCCCAGTCGTCGGGCAGGGCCGAGAAGTCCTTGTTCGCCAGGGCCGCATCGTACAGGGCCCGGCCGACAGGGGTCAGGGCGCAGCCGCGCTGTTCGATCTCGCCGAAGCGGGCGGTGTGGACGCCCTGGGTCGTCCCGTCCGCGTCGGGGAAGGCGATGGCCTCCTGCAAGGCTTTGAAACTGGTCTGGCGCAACAGGATGGCGCAGGCGCGGTCGGGCGGACCCTCGATCGTCTCCTTGGGCGTGATGCCGCGTTCGGGCATGGCGGCCTGGGCGGCGTCGATGTCGAGCGTGCGCGGGGTCAGGTGGTTGATGTGCGGTCCCTTGAAGCTGACCACGTCGGCGATCAGCCGGTGGGCGGCGACCAGCCGCTCATAGGTTGGTGCGCTGACCGTCGCCTGGGCGTGCCAGCGGAAGGTCTCCAGCAGCTCGGAGACGAACCGGTCGGTCTGAGCCTCGTCCAGGCCGCCGGCGGTCTCGGCCGTTTCGATCAGGGTGCGGGCGCCGGGGGTGAAGATGTCGCGCCGGGCCAGGGCGGCGGCGGCTTCCGCCCTCAGGGCCTCGTCCTCGATCAGCTCCAGCCGCAGCAGGGAGCAGAAGACCCGGAAGGGATTGCGCGCCAGGGCGGCCGGATCGACCGGGCGGAAGGCCGTCGAATGGACCGGCACCCCGGCGGGCGCCAGATTGTAGTAGCTGACCGGCGCCATGCCCATGACGGCGAAGGCGCGGGCGATGGTGGCCAGTTCATCGGCCGTGCCGACGCGGATGGCGCCGTGACGTTCTTCGGACAGCCGCGCCAGTTCGCCCGAGGCCGCCAGACGGTCCGCCGCCGCCGGATCGGCCTTCAGAACCCCGGCGTTGATCTCGGCCACCAGGGCCAGAAGCTCGCCGTACTGGGGCACCTCGGCCCGGTACATGGCGGACAGGGCGGCCGAGAAACGGCTGCGAATTTCATCGGGGTGGACGAAGTCGGACATGAGGGCTCCCTGGACCTTTTCGCCGTTCCCTACGCCTGTCGGCCGCCGACGCCTAGCCGGCGGCCACAGGACATTTCGCCCGATAACGGGGGATCAGGCCTCGACGCCGACCCCGATGGGGCAGACCACGCCGGTGCCGCCGATGCCGCAATAGCCGGCCGGGTTCTTGGCCAGATAGCCCTGGTGATAGGCCTCGGCGTAGAAATACTCCCCCGCCGGTTCGATCTCGGTGGTGATGGTCCCACGCCCCGCCGCCGTCAGGGCCGCCTGATAGGCGTTGCGCGACGCCTCGGCTTCGGCCTGTTGTTCGTCGTTCAGGGTGTAGATGGCCGAGCGGTAGGTGGTGCCCACGTCATTGCCCTGGCGCATGCCCTGGGTCGGGTCATGATTCTCCCAGAAGGCCTTCAGCAGTTCGGCGTAGGTGATCACCTTGGGGTCGAACACCACCTTGACCACCTCGGCATGGCCGGTGCGGCCGGTGCAGGTCTCCTCGTAGGTCGGATTGGGCGTGATCCCGCCGGAATAGCCGGCCGAGGTCACCCAGACGCCCGGCAGGCTCCAGAAGATCCGCTCCACGCCCCAGAAACAGCCCATGCCGAAGATCGCCGTCTGGAACCCGTCCGGATAGGGGCCCTTCAGCGGATGGCCGCTGACATAATGGACCTCGTCGGTCGCCAGGGGCTCTGCGCGGCCGGGCAGGGCGGTCTCTGCGGTGGGCAGTTCCGCGCTTTTCTTGAACAACATCGGGGCTCCTCGGACGAAAAATGACTTCGACGCCTATATGGGGATGTCAGAGGCGCTTGCCGAGGGGGCGAGTGTGTTCTATCAGGCCCGCCTCCCGCCGGATCGACCTCCGGCGGCGCGCAAGACGTGGCGTGAAACGGACAGGTGGCGGAGTGGTCGATCGCGCACGCTTGGAAAGCGTGTGTAGGTGAAAGCCTACCGAGGGTTCGAATCCCTCTCTGTCCGCCACTTCTATTGTTTTTAAATGAGTTTTTGAAACTTATGGGCGCTCACCCACCAACGCGCCCGCCAACAGATTTGCGCCTGAATTTTGCTTGTCAGGGAGGTTCACGGCGGTTCAGGCTTGTTCAAACGCGGTGGGCTGAGGGCGACGGCTAGCGCGCGCATAGCCGGTCACCCAGTAGAGCGGGAGCTGAACCGCCTTATTTGTTTCGATAAGCTCACTCCGGGCCTTCATGGAGCGGAAGAAGCGTATGGTTACCGCGGCGGCGGAAATCAAAAACCAATCTCCAGCGTGAGAAAGAGCCTACCAGAAGTGTCTAGGAACGTCCGCGGGGCACAGTCGGCAATGCGCCAAATGCAGAAGACATCCTGACCTGCCCCTGATTTTTTCATCCAGCGCCGACCCGAGTCCCAGCGTTGTTACGCTTCTCAGCGCGGTGTGAGCAACGAGCGGGCCGCGCAGCTTTCAAGTCGCGCATCGGGAATGCCGGTTGCGGTCAGGCTCGCGGCATAGGCCGCAGGGGTGAGGTAGCCGACCCGGGGTGCGGACGGTGGTGGTTTAGGCGTCCGCCCAGGTCGCCAGTTTTTTTGCGGGCGTGGCCAAGGTCGAACAACAGGCTCTCGTTCAGCAGTTCATTCTTCATCCGGCCGTTGAAGATTCGACGAAGCCGTTCTGCGTTGGCTTGCCCGGCGCGATGAAATGCCAGCTGACGGGGTCGCTTTTCCACGCCGATCCACACGCGCGGACGACCGAAATTCGCGCTCGCCTCAGCGACGATCCACTTAAGCGTGTCGAACAAGACGGCGGCCCGACTAAGCCGGGCAATGAGATTTCAGGGCTAATCTCCGTTGTCGTTGAGTGGAAACGACAGGATCCCTTTACGTGGGTGGTGGAGATCAGCAAGCGCATATCACGCTCCATTAGCGTCGGGCGCAGTGCGGTGGGCTGCGAGCGTCGCTCAGCCTCGGCACTGGGGTGCATCGTCCAGCGGTTGCCGCCAACGCCTATCTAAACACACGAACAGGCTTCTTGGCCTAGGTCAGACACGCCTGTGTCATCTAAGGGCCAAGAAGCCTGCTCCGGTGGCTAGCGGGATTTGGCCCGTCTTGCCGTCATCACGCCACCCATCACAGCCCCAAACACCGCGCCGACCGCGCCAGCGACTGCCGGGGAGCTACCAGGGGCGAGCACGACGATCGCGAGACCTGCCAGAACACCGAACACTGCACCCGCAATTGCGGTATAAACGATCAGCTTCATTTCATGTTTCCTATAGCGGTGTTTGCAACAGTCGAGATCGGGCCGGTCTCAGCCTACCGGCTAGCTCAGTGCCTGACTTACAATCGATGTGACGCCTCCGCCTATACCACCACCGATAGTGCCCACCAAAGCTCCGAATGCGCCGCCAGGCACGGCTCCGACGCCACCGGCGCTCGCTCCAACCATGGCCCCAGTAAATAGGCCAGCCACGCCGCCACCCACGGCGCCGCCTACTGTTGCGACGCCCACGCTTCTCCAGTTAATCGCACCGCCGCCGGCGATAAGTTCGATTTCGGTGTCCGACAATTCACGCATGTCCATCGCGAAAGTCATCATAGTCCCCTCCATAATCTACTGGTTGATATTTGCAGAAACGCTGCAACTGCTAGGTTGCAAGTTTCCTTTCCGTTGTCAATCAAAGCGTCGCGCGGGGCGCCGGCGGCGGCTCAAATCGCTCTGACGGCCACGTCGGCATGTGTGACGTGCCCTCGCGGCAATACCCAATGGCGGGGATGACGCCTGCCTTGGGGGGCGCGGCGACGTCAACTTTTCCCACCCCGAGCTATGTCATCGATGGACGCAGCACCGCTCATGCAGTGACAGCTCGTGCGGGATCGCTGTATCGTCCTCAGGTTGGATTCCGGTTCAGCCGGGCGGAGGCTGGTGAGGCGAGCGGGGTTTGACCTCGGCCGAGCGCGGGCTAGGGGCGTCGATCCCCTGCTGGTAGAGCAAGCAGGCCGTGCGAATCTCTGGATCAGGTCCTCCGATGGAAAAACAAGTTCACCCGATCGACATTCAAGTCGGGGCCCGTATCCGGACCTTCCGTGAGGCCGCAGGGATCAGCCAGCACCACCTCGGCAAGGACATCGGGATCACCTTCCAGCAGGTCCAGAAATACGAGACGGGGGCGAACCGCGTGTCGGCTTCCAAGCTCTATCTGATTGCCCGCCGGCTCGGGGTCTCGATTGCCGAGATCATCGGGGAGGTCGAGGACGGCGAACGGGCCACGGTCGTCGAGAGCCTGACCGTAGCGCGGACCCACGAACTGCTCGCCGCCTGGAACCAGATCGACACGCCAGAGAAGCGCGCGCTCCTCATCGACGTCGCCCAGACCTTCGCGGCGAAGGCGTCTGCGAGCTGAGGCTGGGGTCGGAGACGCCGCTTCAGCCGGCCGCGAAGCCTTCGTCCGCCCATCACCACGGCCATCGGCTGCGCACGGCGTCCAGTGGTCGCTCGACGCGGGGCGTGGCGCGGGTCATGCGGCCGCAAGGGGGGCGCAGGGCTCGGCCGTGACGAGCGCGCCGCCCCGCACCACGAGGACCCGATCCGCACGCTTCAGCAGCGCCGGCCGGTGCGCGACGACGATGCGCGTGATCGGCAGGGCGGCGATCAGGTCCGCGATCAGTTCTTCCGTCTCGACATCCAGGTTCGCCGTGCCTTCGTCCAGGATCAGGATCCTCGGCTGGCGGTAGAGGGCGCGCGCGAGCAGAACGCGCTGTTTTTGCCCTCCTGAGAGGGTCGAGCCCATGTCACCGACGAGGGACAGATACTGCATCGGCATTCGGACGATGTCCTCGTGCACCTGGGCGGCCCAGGCCGCATGTTGCACGCGCTGCATGTCGAGATCGGGGTCGAAGAAGGCGATATTGTCCGCGATCGTGCCGGACAGAAGACGATCATCCTGAGCCACAACCCCGACCTGCTCGCGCCAGGCCCGCCAGGACGCGTTCGTCGCCGGGAGTCCGTCGAGTTCGATCCGACCTCCGGTCGGCTCTTGAAGTCCAAGCATCAACTTCAGGAGCGTGGTCTTGCCGCCGCCTGAGGCCCCCGTGATGGCGAGGAATTCGCCGGGTTCGACATCCAGGTTTAGGCCCTCGAGGATGAGGCGATCCGCTTCGCCATAGCGAAACTCGACATCGCGAAGCCGCATGCCGCCGCGCACCGCCAGGGCGGTGGGCGTGACCTGGGGGGTGTCGGCTTCCGCCGTCACGATGTCCGCCAGGCGATCAAGATGCAGGCCCAGGAACTTGAATTGGATGGCCTGGTTGATCAGCGCGTTCGCCCGGTCGGTGAAGGTCTGCCTGAACGACAGGAAGGCGAACAGCATGCCGACAGAAAATCCGCCTCCGTCCAAGATTGTTTTGGCGCCCAGATAGATGACCAGCACGGTCTGCAGGCCGGTCACGAGGCCCTGTGTGAAGCTGAGCGATATCTGGTACTTTCCAACCGACACGGACGCGTTGATCACGTTGGCGTAGAGATTTCGCCAAGCGCTCTCGCGCTCCGCTTCACGGCCCATGATCTTGATGGTGGTCGCTGCGCGAACAGTCTCCATGATGTGCGATTGCTCATATGCCGTCGAGACGATCTGCTCTTCCGTCCGCGCCTTGAGCATCGGGAAGACGGCGAAAGCGATCGCGAGATTGATCGCCACCGCCGCAACAACCACCGCAGCCAGGATTGGAGAATAGAGAAGCAGGATCACCACGGCGACGACGGCCATCAGGCCATCGATGATCGCGGCGATAACCCCTCGCGTGAGAACGTCCTGAATGGCGGACGCGGAGCCTATCCGCGAGATGATGTCCCCCACGTGCCGCTTCTCGAACCAGTCGCTGCGCAGGCGCATGAGATGACGGACGAGATTCCCGACCATCTGGAAGCTGAGGAGTTGACCGAAGACCTGCAGGGCCCAGGCGCGAAGCGCCTCGATCGCCGACTGGATCACGACGAGCGCGCCGAAGCCCAGCGCCAGCACCGTCAGGAGTTCGCGGTCGGCCCTGAGTATGCCTTCGTCGACGACCAGCTGCATCTGGAAGGGCATGGCGAAGGCGGCGACCTGCAGGGCGACCGATAGTCCGAGAATCTGGAAGAAGGCCGGCCAGAAACCGACCATCTTTGACCAGAGGCTCGTGAGCCTGATGGGGGCGCGCGCGGTGATCGGCGCGAAGGCCTCCGACGGCGCAACCTCCAGCGCCACCCCGGTGAAATGGTTGGAGAGTTCGGCCAGTGAGAGGGACCGCGCGCCGAGGGCGGGATCGTGGATGATCGCCTTGCCGTTTCGAATCGACTTCAGCACGACGAAGTGGTTGAGGTCCCAGTGCAGAATGGCCGGAAGACGGACCTTTTCCAGCGCCTCCAGGTCCACCTTCAGAGCCCGTGGTGCGAAGCCGAGGCCATCGGCCAGGCCCATTATGCTTCGGAGCGTCGCCCCGGACATCGACAGGGAAAACCTTTGCCTCAGGCCGTTCAGATCGACGTCGTGACCATAAAAGCGCGCGATCATCGCCATACAGGCTAAGCCGCACTCCGCAGCCTCAGCGCCCTGGATGATTGGAAGCCGCTTTCTGCGGCCGAAATTCAGTTCGGGAAAGCCGGTCATGTGCGTCGTCCCGCAGCGTAGAGGGGGTCCAGGAGCCATTCGAGGAGGGACCGCCGATCAATCACGACGTCGGCGTTGAGCAACATGCCCGGCTGCAGGGGAACGCGTCGCCCATAGGCGGCCACCGTGTCGCTCTTCATTCTGACGCGGATGCGGAAGACCGGTTCACTCACCTGAAGGCCTGGGATGGCCACCTCCGCCGGAGCAAGCACAGTCCTGGACACCGACGTCACCACCCCTTCGCCCGTGCCAAATTTCTCGTGGGGAAAGGCCTGATACATGAGCCGCACATCCTGTCCCTCGTGAATGAAGCCCGAGGCGCGCGTGGGTGCGTAGAGTTCGGCCTCAAGGGGGGAGTCGCCCGCGGTCATGACGGCGATCGCGACGCCAGGCTCGACGGTCTGCCCCTGATTGACGGGCAGGGCGGCGACCCGGCCGGCGACCGTGGCCACGACAACATAGGTCGACTGGACGGCCGCCTGGGTGACCTGCTGATCGAGGCCCGCCCGCGCTGTGCTTGCCTCCGCCGCGGCCGCCGCGAGGTCGATTGGAATGGCGGCCAGACGCGCGTCGACCTCTCCGATCTCCCGTTCGTATGTCAGAGCCTCGGCCGACAGCTCCGACAGCTCCTGATCGACGACCAGCTCCGCCGAATGCCGGGATTCAAGCTCCCGCCGGGGCAGGTAGCCCTGGGCCGCGATGGTCTCGGCGCGCGAAACCTCGCTCCGGGCGAACTCGAGCCTCTGGCGCTGCAACCCGATCCTCCGGCGGGTCTCCGACAATTCTCTCACCAGGGCTGCGCGCCGCCCTGTCATCTGTCGGTGTTCGGCTTCCAGAGCCTGCCTCGCGGCCTGAGCCCGGGCCTGAGCGGCCACGCCCTGAGTGGCGAAACTTTCGGACAGGGCGACGTAGCTGTCCCCCGACTGAAGCGCAGAGGACAGGGTCACGGTCGCGATCGGTTGTCCCACCTCGAGCCTCTGCCCCTCCTCGACATGCAATTGTGCGACGACGCCGCCTTGCCGCGCAGGGACGCGGATCAGGCCCGCTTCGGGCGCTAGCCAGCCAGACACAGTTTCGCGCCGGGCATAGGAGGCGGACCACCTCGCCTTCGCGCTGGATGCGGCCGTGGACGCCGAGCATGGCGGCGCCGAGGATGGTGCGGCGGTTCTCTTCGTAGAGCTTGGGCCAGATCACCAGATTGGCGATGCCGGTCTCGTCTTCCAGGGTGATAAACATCACGCCCTTGGCCGAGCCCGGTTTCTGGCGGATCAGGACGACGCCGGCGACGCGGACGAACTTCAGGTCCCGGGCGGCTCCGGCCAGAGCGCAGGTCTCGTAGCGCTCACGCGCCAGCTCCGCGCGCAGGAAGGCCAGGGGGTGGTCCCGCAGCGTAAGGCCGACGTGGCCATAGTCCTCGACCACCTCGCGGCCGGCGGTCATCGGCTTGAGCGCGACCTCGGGCTCGTCGGTCTCGGGGACGATCCGCCGCTCGCGCAGGGAGGCAGCCGCGAACAGAGGGAGAGGCTCGTCCCGTAGCCCCTTTATGGCCCACAGCGCCTCGCGCCGGGCGAGGCGAAGGGAGGGCCGGAATCCGTCGGCCTCTGCGATTCTGACCAGGCTGGCGGCCGGGACGCCCGCGCGCCGCCAGACGTCGTCGACCGAGGCGAAGGCCTGGTCGGCTCGGGCGCCGACGATCCTGGCTCCATCGGCGTTGGCGAGGCCGGAGATCATGCGCAGGCCAAGCCTGACGGCGAACTGGTCGGGATGGGCGGTCGGCTCCAGACTGCAGTCCCAGCGCGAGGCGTTGATGCAGGGCGGCCGGACCTCCACCCCAGCGTCCCTGCTCCCCCGGCGGCGTCAGGACGCCCTTGCCGACCCAGGTCCAGGCCTCTTCGGCCGGGGCGCGGGCGTCGTCCGGGACCAGCACATAGGTATGCGTGCCCCGGTCGGCCCGCGCGAACTCCGGCGGCGGCAGGAAACCCGACTCATAGGCCTCGAGCTCGCCCGCCGGTTCTTGTGGGAGACGGGCGCCGGGATCCTCCACGGTCATGGCGTGCCGGCGTTCTGCGCCGTGACCAGCGCCGCCTGGGCGGCGAGCTGCGCGGTCCTGGCGTTGGTTAGAGCCGTCTCCGCCTGGAGTTGGGTGAGCTCCGGCCCGGTCACGCCCTGGGCCATCGCCGTGAGCAGCGCGGTATCGGCGTTGCGCTGGGCCGTCCGGGCCTGGGTCCGGGCGAGCTCGGCGCCGCTGATCGCCCCGGGCAGAGCCGCGAGGGTGGTCGCGGTCCGTGCCGCGAACCCCGTGACGGACTCGCCGACCGAAACGGTGTTGCCCATCTCGATCGTCGTCGGGTTGCCGCCGGCGTCCAGGGCGACCCCCGCCGTCGTGGAGCGCCACCCTCCGCCGGAAACGGGGACCATGACGACCCGGCCAAGCTGGAGGACCGGCGCCTCGAAGGACTTGACGACCTTGGTCCCTGGCGCGTTGCAGGCCAGGGTGGCGCAGACCCGCACTACTCCCGTCTGGGCGAAGCGCACGGGGATTCCCCTCGCGGTGTCGATGACGGTCTGGACGCCACCGCCCGGGGCACCGGCGTCCTTAAGGCGCAGGTCGAGGTAGACGTCGAAGTTCGTCACCGACAGCTCCGGGCGCTGGACGTTCGCCCACTTGTCCTCGAAGACCTTCTGGTCGAGCCTGAAGGGCGTCGTGCTCGCGAACTCGTCGCCGGACCTGGGCCAGACCTCCTCGCTGACGAGGGTGACGGCCTTCAACGCATCGTCGAGCGCCTGCTGGTTCGCGGCGAGCTCGGCGGTCTTGTCGGTCATCGCCTTGATGGCGTCGCGGAAGGCCGTCCTGTCCTCGGTGGTCGCCGCCGGACCCAACGCCGTGGCCTGGGCGGACAGGCGGTTGACGGTCGCGGTCAGCTCGGCGAGCTCGCGAGTCTGGGTCTTCACGACATCCTTGAGGCTCGGCGTCGGTGTGCCGTCCTCGGCCGGCGGCTTGTCTGCAATGACCGCCAGCGCATCGACGACCTCCTTGCGGCACGCCTCGGCGTCGCCGGCGAACGCCACCGCCATGGGGGCGAGCGTCGCGATCGTGCCGACCACGTTCGAGAGGATGACGCCGGCCTGGCCCTCGGAGGTCGCGTTCAGACCCGTCGACACGCCATTCGCGCCATAGCTCCCCTTGATCGAGCTTTTGTTCCACCACCCGTCCGACTGTAGCGTGAACATCTGGGTGGGATCGACGCGGAGCTCGTTCGGCTCGACGGCCGCCTCGACGGTGCCCGTCAGGTTGTCGCCGCAGCCGGTCACGCGCCGGGTGATCGTGACCTTGAACGACGTCATGCCGAGGTTCCACGGGACACCATTCATCGCCGAGATCGAGCCGTCGTATCGCATCACATCGATGCCGGCACCGCCGCAGCCGCCGCAAACCAGCATGGCGAGCGCGCTCGCCGTCAATCTCGACTTCATCGAATTCCCCTCCAGGACGTGACTCGACCTTGGCATACACCCATGACGCGAGTCGAGAGAACTCTGTTTGGCGAACGCATGGGCGGTTGCCTTCCGGGCGCGGCATGCGAGAACCGAGGGTCTAGGGGCCGGAGAGCTAAATGGGTCGACCTGTTCACTACAGCTCCGAGGTGCCGCAGCGATGCCAGGCCCTGATCGAGATGCTCTCCGCCAGGATCGACGAGGCGGCCGATCCCGAAGGCCTCTGGGGCGGGCCGCTCAAGACGACCTTTCTCCTCGCCATGGCGACGCCGATGGTCGTCCTGCCGATGGAGCGCATCTTCAAGCCCGCGCGGGCACGGGCCGGCGCGGCGGACGACACCGGGCTAGACCCCATCCTGAGCGAGCGGGTCGCCACGGTGCTGGGCGAGGACGAGCTTTTCGCGGCGGCGCCTTTCTTCCGCGCGAGGGCCTGGCGCTACCTGGCTTCGACGCCGGCCTTCCCGGTCGCGGGGGACTGGCCGGGCGACCGGTTGGCGGCGCTGGCGGGCGACGCTGCCCTCGAGGCGGCCGCCAGCGCGACGGCGCGCACGATCCTGCACGACCGTCCAGGTGACCGCCTTCCCGAGAGCGAACGCCTTGTAGCGGCCGCGACCTTCCTGCCCATGGATGCGCCGGTGGCCCTCGGGCGTCTCGCGCGTCGTTCGCTTCCAGGATCCGCCGAGATTTCCAAACAGGGTCGCGGCCTGGTCACGGCGGATGCCGGAACCGTTATCGTTCACGAGGATCCTCGACAGGCCGCCTGCGAGGTCCTCATATGACAGCTCGACCGTGACACGTGTCGCATCCGCGTCGAGCGCGTTCCAGATCAGCTCGGCCAACGCCGGCACGGGCTTGGCGCGCGTCTGCCGGGCGACGAAGTCGTCGCGGACCGCAACCGAAACCTGTTCCTTGCCCGCCATGGTCCATCTCTCCTCGCGGCCTTGTGCGCTGGGCTCGCCGCGACGGCAACCCGCGACGATCTTCCGCTCAGGTTACCTTGAAAATAGCTTGGAACAGTTCCGGGAAGAGGAAGGCCAGCAGATCGTCCTACGCGCAGCGCCCTGCATAGCGCTGGCTGCCGGCCTTGATCTCATGCCGGGTGCGCTGGGCCTTGGCGCGCCACTTGCCGTTCAGGGATTCCGCGATCGAGGGATCGTTTCGCACGAGCTTTTCCTCCGGTCCACTTGTCTCGCCGGGAAGCGTTTTGTCCTCCGAAAGGACTGCCAGTTACCGAGCCCGGGTATCGGCCTGGAATGTTGTGTCCGCCCGCAGCCCGTCTTTGACGATCAGGTCGGTTGATCGCTCATCCGCCGCTGACGTGGCGTTCCGGCGACGAGCACAGAATTCTGCCCAATCGTTCATCATCGCCAGCCGTTTTTCGAAAAGATCGCCACGGCGGTAAGCCGCTTCGACCTTGTTCCCCACGGCGTGGGCCAGCGCCATTTCGGCGACCTCATTCGGGTAGGTGGTCCGCTCGGCCGCCCAGTCGCGGAAGGTCGAGCGGAAGCCGTGAGGGACGGCATCGACGTTCAGCCGTCGCAGAACAGCCGAGATCGTCATGTCCGACAGGCGACCGCCGTGGGCGGCCTTGAACACGTAGGCGTCCGGTTTGCCTTGGGGGAGGGCGTTCAAGACCGCGATTGCGGCTTCTGATAAAGGCGCGCGATGTTCTCGCGCGGCCTTCATGCGCTCGGCGCTTATCGTCCAGATCCGGGCGTCGAGGTCGATCTCCTTCCAGGTCGCACCTCGCACCTCGCCGGATCGTGCGGCCGTGAGAATAGCGAACTCGAGCGCTTTCGCCCCCATGCCGTCGGTGGTGCGGAGACGTGTCATAAACGTGCCGATGTCGTCTATCGGCAAAGCTCTATGGTGTGTGATCCTATGGACCTTTGAGGGCTTGGCCAAAAGCTTGTCGAGGTGACCGCGCCAGCGCGCAGGATTTGGACCTGACCGAAAACCTCGGGCTCCTGCCCAATCGAGCACCATCTCCATTCGGCCGCGAAGGCGTTTGGCGGTCTCGGTCTTCTTGACCCAGATCGGCTCCAGAATGCGCATGATGTGTGGAAGCTCGATCGCCGCGACATCGAGCTTCCCAATCGCTGGGTAGGCGTAGTTCTTCAGGGTCGCGGTCCACTGATCCCGGTGCTTGGAATTCTTCCAGCTCGCCTCGTGGGCGGCGATATAGGCCTCGGCTGCGGCCTTGAACGTGTAACCCACCGTCGGCTTCACCATCAGGGCCGCTCGGGCGTCCTTGGCGGCTTCGATAGGATCAATGCCCCGTCGGATGAGATCCCTCGCTTCTCGCGCCGTCTCCCGAGCCATAGCCAGTGTCACGCCGGGATAGCCGCCGAGTCCCATCTCCCGCCGACGGGAGCCGATCATGACTCGAAGAATCCAAGTGCGGCCGCCGCTTTTCAGGACCTGTAAAGCCAGGCCAGGCACACCGCCAACGGCGTGCAAACCGGGTTGGGTCAGCCGCGAGACAGCCAGAGGGCCGAGAGGCTCTGGTAGCTTGGGCACGCATTCTCCTTCTTGGCGGCAGAGTTCGCCTGAGACTCTCATAAAACCAGCAGAACGGGAATTCTGAATGATGTTGGGGTTGTTCAAGTATCCGCGACTTGGCCAATCACAGAGACGCTAAGGGGCGTTCTTGGAGGCATGTGTTTGCGGCGAATAGGATACCTATTCGCCGCAAAGCGTGCGGTGAATAGGCTTGCGGAGGCGGTCATTATGCTCAACCCCCATCTGACCCGCCAATCTTCGATGCAAAGTTGAACTTGCCCGCTAGTTGGACGAGCCACCATTTTGGGGGGAGGCGATTTCGATGTTTTCCATATGGCGGTCCAATGCAGGTCTTCATCATTTGGGTGACGAAAGAGGGTCGGACCCCATCACTTAAGGGGCGACAATTGACCCACCATCACACCCACCAAAAGTTTTGCGCTTGGATGAAATGAGGTGGAGCGCCATGAAAACTCAAGTTCCTGGCTGGATTGAACAAAATGGAGATCTGAAACAGATTGCACCGGTCTGAAACGGGTCAACTTATTGAAATATAAGACTCTCTGTCCGCCACGCGTTGCAGCCTGTGAAATACTAGGCTCTGTAGACAGCGGAGTGAGAGCGCCCAGATCCGCACCAAAAACAAGTTTGGGCGAATTTGGGTTCAGCGGATCCCCGCCCCTCCAAAAGAAGCGTGGATTGGGTGTTGCGGATAGGAAGCGCTTGCGGCTGCTTGCAGTCGCCGGCGCCATGGGTCATCCAGAGATCATGTGGAGACCGGATCAGGGCCTGTCGGCCAGAAAACCCACGATCGACGATGTGGCGCGTCTGTCGGGCGTGGGGCGGACGACCGTATCGCGGGTGCTCAACGGCGGGCCGAACGTCCGGGAGCCGGTGCGGCGCAAGGTGCTGGAGGCGGTGCAGACGCTCGACTATCGCGTCAATCCGCAGGCGCGGTCCCTGGCGGGCGGCGGCAGCCGCATGCTGGCGCTGGTTCTCGCATCGGATCTGGATGCGGAGCCCAACTCCTTCTACGCCTCGGCGCTGGAACTGGGGGCGGTGCGGCAATGCCTGCATTCGGGCTTTCAGCTGTTCACGCGCCATGTACCGCAGGACGATCCCGCAGCAATCCAGCAGGTGATCGACATCGCGCTCAACCAGAGATGCCAAGGGGTGATCCTGACGCCGCCGTTCTCGGACAACGCCGACCTGATCCAGCAATTGAGAGCGAGAGGCGTACACTTGGCCGCCATCTCGCCGGGCGGCGGCGGGCTGGGGCTGGTCGACGCCGTCGGCATCGACGACGAGGCCGGCGGGCGCGACATCGCGCGGTATCTGTTGGAGCTTGGCCATCGCCATCTCGCCTATCTCGGCGGCATCGCCGGGCACCTGTCGGCCGAAAGTCGGCTGGACGGCGTGAGGCGGGCGATGCGGGAGGTGGGGCTGCCGGACGACGCCCTCACGGTGGAACGCGGGGATTTCACCTTCCGGTCTGGAAGCTTGATCGCCGCGCGAATGCTGGCGCGTTCACCACGTCCCACGGCGCTGATCTGCGCCAACGACGACATGGCGGCGGGCGCGCTGTCGGTCGCCCATGCGCGCGGCCTCCAGGTGCCGGGCGATGTGTCGATCTCCGGCTTCGACGACACGCCGGTCTCGGCCATCGTCTGGCCGCCCCTGACGACCGTGCATCAGCCGCTGAAGGCCATGGGCGGGGAGGCCGTTCGACTGCTGTCCGAGCGGATCACCGGTGGGGGCGGGGATTGGGCCTTCCGCACCTTGCCCCATTCGGTCGTCGTGCGGGAATCCGCCGGCGCCTGGGAGGCTTAAGACGGTCATCGCTTGACGCCCCGGTCTGCGGCGTCATTATGGAAGCGCTTCCAATTAAAGGGCGCGTGCGAGACGCCTGTAGGGAGGATGGCATGAAACGACGGGATCGGCTGTGGGCGAGCGCCTGCGCCATGGCTTTGGCCGCGCTGGCGGCGGCCGGATGCGCATCGGCGCCGGACGGCGGCTGGGTGACGTCGGGCGATCGGTCGCGGCTGCTCACGCCGGAGCGGCTGGTGATGAAAGCAGAGGTCGCCGGCTCCGGGGCGCCGACGATTCTCCTCGACCCCGACGCGCCGCTGCAAACCATGGTCGGCTTCGGCGCCGCCGTGACGGATGCGACCGCCCATCTGATCCAGACTCGAATGACGCCGTCCCAGCGCGACGCCTTGCTGCGTGATCTGTTCGGACGGGAGAACGGCGGCCTCGGGTTCGATTTCACGCGGGTGACGATCGGGGCGTCGGACTTTTCGCTGAACCATTACAGTCTGGCGGACGCCGAGGATCCGTCGCTGGCCGGCTTTTCGGTTGCACCCATGGCGGCTGAGGTCTTTCCGACGGTGCGCCAGGCGCTGGCGATCAATCCCGAGCTCAAGGTCATGGCCACGCCTTGGAGCGCGCCGGGCTGGATGAAGACCACGGGCTCGATGATCCAGGGCGAACTGAAGCCTGAATACTATTCCACCTACGCCGACTATCTGACGCGCTACATCTCGGCTGCGGCCGACGCGGGCGTGCCGACCGACTATATCAGCATCCAGAACGAGCCGGACTTCGAGCCTGACTCCTATCCTGGCATGCGCTGGGGCGCCGAGGGACGGGCGCGGTTCATCGGACGCGACCTGGGGCCCCGGTTGGAGCGGGCGGGTCTTGAGACGAAGATCCTCGACTGGGATCATAACTGGGACAAGCTGGAGCAGCCCCTGGGCGTGCTGAACGACCCTGTGGCGCGGCCCTATGTCTCCGGGGTGGCCTGGCACTGCTACGCGGGCGACGTGGCGGCCCAGTCCCGGGTGTTCGACGCCTATCCTGACAAGGACGTCTTCTTCACCGAGTGCTCGGGCGGCGACTGGGCGCCCGGCTTCAAGGACAGCTTCGTCTGGACGATGAAGTCCCTGATCATCGGTTCGGTCGAGAACCATGCGCGCGGCGTGCTGATGTGGAACATCGCCCTGGACGAGAACCATGGCCCCCACGCCGGTGGATGCAGCGACTGCCGTGGCGTGGTCACGATCGACAGCCGCACGGGCGCGGTTCAGAGAAACCAGGAATACTATGCCTTCGGGCACGCCAGCAGGTTCGTACGCCAGGGCGCGCGCCGCGTCGCCGTCTCGAAACCGGAGGGGCTTGAGGCGGTCGGCTTCGTCAATCCTGACGGCCGGCGTGTGCTGGTGGTTCTCAACGCGTCTGACGCCGAGGCGCGGTTCGAAATCGGCGAAGACCGGCTGAGGGCTTCGGTCGCCTTGCCGCCGGCAAGCGCCGCGACCTACGTCTGGAGCGGGCCCCGCTAAAGCCCGTGTTGCCAAAAACCAATTACGCGGTATGGTGTTGGAAGCGCTTCCAACATAGCGCCAAGAAGATGGACGCGCGGCTCAAAGGGCCCGCGCCAAGGGAAACGTGAGGGGAGATCACATGCGCAGCGCATTTGCTGGGTTTCATTCAATTCGTCCGCGCGCAGGCGCGCTTCACCTGACGGCTTCGGCCTTGGCTTTGGCCATGGCGCTGCCGGCGGTCGCCGTCGCCCAGACGGCGCCTCAGGCCGAGGATAGCGCGACCGAGGTCGAGGAGATCGTCGTGACCGGGCTGCGGCGCGGCCTGGCGGACTCCATCGCCACCAAACGCCGGGAGACCTCCATCGTCGAGGCGGTCTCCGCGGAGGACATCGGCAAGCTGCCGGACGTCTCGATCGCCGAATCCATCGCCCGTCTGCCGGGGCTGGCGGCGCAGCGTGTCAACGGCCGGGCTCAGGTCATCTCGATCCGCGGCCTGGCGCCGGACTTCACCACCACCTTGCTGAACGGTCGCCAGCAGGCCAGCTCGGGCGACAATCGCGCGGTGGAGTTCGACCAGTATCCGTCCGAGCTGCTGTCGGGCGTGGTGATCTACAAGACGCCGGACGCCGAGGTGTCGGGCATGGGTCTGTCGGGCACGGCCGACCTGCAGACCGTGCGGCCGCTGGCGTTCGGCCAGCGCGCCCTCGCCGTGAACCTGCGCGGAGAGATGACCGAAGGCGACAAGCTGAACGACGACGTCCGCAACTACGGCGGTCGCTTCTCGATCAGCTATATTGATCAACTGGCCGACGGCACGCTGGGGCTGGCCCTGGGTTATGCGCATCTGGATTCGCCGTCGCAGAACAAGCATTACAAGGCCTATGGCTACGAGGCTTTCGGGGGAGTCTGCGAGCCCATCGCACCGCAAACGGTTTGCGTTCGCGAGGACGGAACCGAACGCGAGGAGTCGGTGCAGCCCGACAGCGCCGATGCTGCTCTGCTGCTGAACGGCCAGGAGATATTCGCGACCTCGCGTCTGAACCAGCGGGACGCCGTCATCGGCATCCTGGAATGGCGTCCGACCGACCAGCTTCACTCTACCCTGGACGTCTACTACTCCAAGTTCGAGCAGGAAGAGACGACGCGGGGCGCCCAGTGGTTCTCCAACGCCTGGGCTGACGACGCCTATTTCACCGACGTTGTGACCGAAGACCGGGGCGGTTCTCTGATCGGGCGGAGCGGTACGATCCACAACGCCACGCCGATCATCCGAAACGACCACAACACCCGCGAAGACGAGATCTTCTCGATCGGTTTGAACACCGAATACGAGATCAACGACCGGACGCGGATCGTTGCGGACCTGTCCTATTCGAACAACCGTCGCCGCGAGACCATTCTGGAGACCTACGCCGGATATGGACGGGGGACGGGCGGGGTCACGCCGGGAACTCCGAACATCGGCCGGACCCTGGACGTCATCGACTTCACCGTGAACGACGACGGCTATCCGACCTATTCCGAGGGCCTGAACTATGCGGACGCCTCTCAGGTGACGCTGGGCGATCGCGCGCCGTGGAACGGCTGGGGCCATGACGGCGCCATTCGGTTCCCGGACGTCGAGGAAACCATCAGCTCGGCGGATCTGAAGATCCAGCGCGACATGGACGGCTTCTTCAACACCTTCACCGCCGGCGTGAATTACGCCAAGCGCGAGAAGTCCAAGCGCGTCGACGACTATGATCTGTTCCTGAAGAACGGCCGCCAGCAGGTCTATGTCGACGCCCAATATTTGGAGGCGCCCGTTTCGCTGGCCTGGGCAGGCTTCGGCGACGTGCTCGCCGTGGACATGAGCCGGGCGCTCGACGTCTATTACGACCGCGCCCCGATCCTCGACGCCAACTATTTCGACAAGAACTGGGACATCGAGGAACAGGTCACCACGGCCTTCGTCAAACTGGACTTCGAGGGCGGTCGCTGGCGCGGCAACGTGGGCATGCAGGCCGTCGTTCAGAACCAGGAATCGACCGGCGTCGTCATCAACGGCACCGAGCCGGGCGCGCCCATTGATCCGATCTCGGTCACCAAGGGCGCCGACTATCTGGACATCCTGCCCAGCCTGAACCTGATCTACGACCTGGGCGGCGGCCACCGTCTTCGCTTCGCCGCCTCGCGCACCATGGCGCGGCCGCGCATGGACGAGATGCGGGCCAATGTGACGCCGGGCTTCAACGCGCTGGTCTGTTCGACCCAAGCTTGTCCGCAGGGATCGACGGTCAACCCTTGGTCAGCCTCAGGCGGCAATCCGGAGTTGGAGCCATGGCGCGCGAACGCCTTCGATCTGGCCTACGAGTGGTATGTGGATTCCACCACGTATCTGTCGATCGCAGGCTTTTACAAGGACCTGGAAACCTACATCTACGTGCAGAACGGCACGTTCGACTTCACCGGAATTCCCTTGCCCAAGGGCGGACAGGCTCTTCTCGATGAAGGTCTGATTATCAGCCCTATTGGCCAGATCAGTCTTCCCGCAAACGGCGACGGCGGCACGGTGCAGGGGCTGGAAGTCAGCGGCGCGCTGAACTTCGGCACCGTCTGGGAACCGCTGGACGGTCTGGGAATGCTGGGCAGCATCTCCTTCACGGAGTCGGATTTGAATCCTGATGCGGAGGGAAGGGAGGTCCGGATTCCGGGCCTGTCGGGCATGGTCTACAACATCACCGGCTACTACGAGCGCGGCGGCTTCCAGGCGCGGATCAGCAAGCGGTTCCGCGAGGCCTTCAAGGGCGAGGTCGTGCAGTTGTTCGCCACGCGCGGCTACACCGAAATCCTGGACGACGAACAGATCGACGCCCAGATCGGCTACACCTTCGAACAAGGCCCGCTGGAAGGCCTCGGCGTGCTGTTCCAGGTCAACAATCTGACCAACTCGCCTTACCGGACCCGCCTGGGACTGGACAGCGGCGGCACGACCACGGCGGACGGCGGTTCGCTGCCCGAAACCTATGAAGAGTACGGCCGGCAGTTCCTGTTCGGCGTCAACTACCGATTCTAGGGCGTCACTCTCCAAGCCCTTAGCCTCCGGGGCGAGGCGGCCATGCCGTCTCGCCCTCTTTTTTTGATCGATACCTGTAACCGAGAGACGGCCATGACCTTCCGCAAGACCAAGCTTCTCCCGCTGCTGCTGCTGCTGGCCGGATGCGCCCTGGCCCCGATGAGCGCCGCCGCTCAGCAGGAGCGGACGGAGTGGCCGGCCCTGACTGCGGCCCACGCGCCCGACGCCGCCATGGAGGCCCGGATCTCCCGCATCGTCGCCGGCATGACCCTGGCGCAGAAGGTGGGTCAGATGACCCAGCCGGACGTCCGCTACATTACGCCCGAAGAGGTGACACAGTATTATATCGGCTCGGTCCTGAACGGCGGCGGCGCCTGGCCCGCCATGAACAAGCATGCGACCGTGGCCGACTGGGCCGCCCTGTCGGACCGCTATCATGACGCCGCTCTCGCCGCAGACATGACGGTGAAGATTCCGCTGATCTGGGGCACCGACGCGGTCCACGGGCACAACAACGTCTCCGGCGCGACGCTCTTCCCGCACAACATCGGGTTGGGCGCCGCCCATGATCCCGAACTGATTGAGCGGATCGGCCGGGCCACCGCGCGTCAGGTGCGGGCCACCGGCATCACCTGGGTCTTCGCCCCGACCCTGGCAGTGGGCGAGAACCGCCGCTGGGGCCGCACCTATGAGAGCTATTCCAGCGATCCTCAGCTGGTCGCCGAATACGGCGAGGCCCTGGTGCGCGGGCTGCAAGGGAATCTGACCGGCGACGGCGACGTGGTCGCCACGGCAAAACACTATATGGGCGACGGCGGCACCTTCAACGGCCAGGACCAGGGCGAGGCCCGTGCGAGCCTCAGCGAGATGATCAATCGCCACGGCGCCGGCTATTATTCGACCATCGAGGCCGGCGTGCAGACCGTCATGGCCTCCTACAGTAGCTGGAACGACGTCGCCGCCGGTCATGACTACGGCAAGATGCACGGCAGCCGCGAGATGCTGACCGACGTGCTGAAGGACCGACTGGGCTTCGACGGTCTGGTCGTGTCCGATTGGAACGGGATCGAGCAGGTCCCCGGCTGCACCAAGGCCGAATGCGCCCAGGCGATCAACGCCGGCATCGACATGATCATGGTCCCCGAGGACTGGAAGGCCTTCATCGGCAATACCATCGCCGACGTCGAAGCCGGGCGCATCCCGATGTCCCGCATCGACGACGCCGTGACGCGGATCCTGCGGGTCAAGATGCGCTCTGGCCTGTTCGACCGTGCACCGTCGGAAAGCCGCTACAACGGGCAGGCCTCGGCCGTGGCCGCGACCGATCTGGCGCGCGAGGCGGTGCGCAAGTCGGTCGTCCTGCTGAAGAACAACGACCGCGCCCTGCCGCTGGTCCAGGGCGAGAAGATCCTGGTCGTGGGCGACAGCGCCGACAGCCTGTCCAACCAGACCGGCGGCTGGTCTCTGACTTGGCAGGGTACCGAGAACGTCAACGGCGACTTCGCCACCGGCGCCACCCTGTTGCAGGCTCTCACAGCGCAGTTCGGCGCGGACAACATCGTCTATTCCAGAGACGCCGTCGGCGTGGACGTGACCCGGTTCGCCAAGGTCGTGGTCGTGCTGGGCGAGACGCCCTATGCCGAATATCACGGGGATGTCCGCTTCCCCGCCCCGATCCAGTACAGCCATCGTCGCCCCAACGACCTGGCGCTGCTGTACGCGGTCTCGGGCAAGGGGGTGCCGGTGGTCTCGGTGCTGTATTCGGGCCGGCCGGCCTACGCCAACGACCTGATCAATCTGTCGGACGCCTTCGTCGCGGCCTTCCTGCCCGGCACCGAGGGCGCGGGGCTGGCCGATGTGCTCTCGGGCGGTCGTTACGACTTCGCCGGGCGGCTGTCCTTCGCCTGGCCCGGTTCGGCCTGCAGCACCGGCGAACATGCGGGCGACGTGGTGCAGTTCGCGCGGGGCTTCGGACTCAGCTACGCCCGGCCCGCGACGACGGGTGAACTGCCCTTGCCGACCACCCCCGGCGTCTGCGACGCTGTCGACTGACAGCGTTTTGGGGGCGGATGTGCGGCAACTGAAGACAATCCTGATCGTCGGCGGCGGTTCCGCCGGCTGGATGGCCGCCGCCCTGTTCTCCAAACTGTTCAAGGGGCTTTATGACATCACCCTGATCGAGTCCGAGGCCATCGGCACGATCGGGGTGGGCGAGGCGACGATCCCGGCGATCAAGACGTTCAACGAACTGATCGGCCTGGACGAGAACGACTTCATGCGCCGCACTCAGGCCAGCTTCAAACTGGGCATCCAGTTCGTCGACTGGGACCGGGTCGGATCAAGCTATATCCATGGCTTCGGCGTGATCGGCCGGGATCTGAAATGGCTGCGCTGCCATCAGTACTGGCTGAAGATGCGGGCTGAGGGGAAGGTGTCCGACCTCGCCGCCTATTCGATCAATACGGCGGCGGCCCTGCAAAACCGCTTCATGCGCGCCGACCCGAAACGACCGGGCTCGCCGCTGGGCCATATCGCCCACGCCTTCCATTTCGACGCCGGCCTCTACGCCAAATATCTGCGCGGGATGTCCGAGGCGGCGGGCGTGCGCCGTCGCGAAGGCAAGGTCGTCTCGGTCCAACTCAGGCCCGAGGACGGGTTTGTGGACTCTGTCACGCTTGAGGATGGAGCGGTCGTATCGGCCGACCTGTTCATCGACTGTTCGGGGTTCCGCGGTCTGATCATCGAGCAGGCGATGAAGACCGGGTACGAGGACTGGTCGCACTGGCTGCCGTGCGACCGGGCGATGGCCGTGCCCTGCGCGCGGACCGAGCCCTTTACGCCCTATACCCGCTCGACCGCCCGCCCGGCCGGCTGGCAGTGGCGTATTCCGCTGCAGCACCGCACGGGCAACGGGCACGTCTATTCCAGCCGCCATATGGACGACGGAGAGGCCGAACAAATCCTGCTGTCGAACCTGGACGGCGCCCAGATGGCGGAACCAAATCGAATCCGTTTCGTCGCCGGCAAGCGTCGTCAGATCTGGAACCGCAACTGCGTGGCGGCGGGCCTGGCCTCCGGTTTTCTCGAGCCGTTAGAATCGACCAGCCTGCACCTGATCCAATCCGTGCTGATCCGGCTGGTGCGCCTGATGCCGGACGCCGGTTTCGATCCGGCGACCATCGCCGAGTTCAATCGTCAGACCGATTTCGAATACGAGCGGATCCGCGACTTCATCATCCTGCACTACAAGGCTACGGAACGCGACGACACGCCGTTCTGGCGCTATTGCCGCGACATGGATGTCCCTGTGACGTTGGAGCGGAAGATCGACCTGTTCCGCGCCAACGGCCGGATATTCCGCGAAGACGACGAACTGTTCGCCGAGGAAAGCTGGATACAGGTGCTGCTGGGGCAGGGGATCATCCCGGTCGGCTATGACCCGCTCGTCGATGTGACGCCGGAACCGGACATTGAGCGGTACCTGGCGGATGTGGAGACCGTCATAGGCAAGTGCGTCGCCCTGATGCCGTCTCATGCGGACTATGTCGCCAAGGCGTGTCCGGCTGCGTGAAGGGCGCGCTGTCGCTTGCCTCGCATTGGGAATACGGACTGCCGCGATCCCTTGAGAACGGCTTCGGCGCCAGAGCAGCCCGATGCGGCGCAAGCAGGGCGATCCATAAGTGAGCCAGGCTCAGAGCGTCTCAAAAGCCGTTGCGAGCCGGGGCAGGCGTGATCGTATCGCGCTCTAGATCGACGCGTGCAGGGGCTCGTGAAAATCGGCGGCATCGGGGCGAGGGCCGTGTCCGTCGCGCTGTCGGCCATCGGCGGCACGGACGTCCACGCCAAGAACTACGCGTTTCTCATTGCGGAGGAGGGCCAGGTGCGGCTGGCGCCGCTCTACGACATCTCCAGCGCCCTACCGTATGACGGGCTGCAGTATCAGCGTCTGAAGCCGGCGATGAAACTCGGCGGCGAATATTATCTGCGCGACATCGGCCCCGTCAGGTCGCCAGGTTGGCGACCGAACGCCAAATGAGATAGCCGCGTCGTTGCCTAGGGCAAAGGTCCGTGATCGTAACTGAAGACGCGGGCCAGTTTCCAAGAACCGCCTTCGAGCTTCCACATTTGAGCAAATCGAGCTCGGCCGACACGGCTCTCTTCGCCGTCGCCCTGACGTTCATAGAAGACATGCTCGCCGGTTTCGACGGCGCCATACTGCTCTATCGGGAAGACGGCGACGGTTTCGTCCAAGGCTTCCCGGCGCGACCGCCACGCGTCCGGAGCATCTCGACCCTTACAGCGCGTGGCGTACTGGGCGACGAAAGCGTCACCGTCTGTCGCGACCAGGCCGCCGCGGTCATCAAAGAATTCGAAGTCGTCGGTCACCATGGCGCGGAGGGCGGCGGGGTCGCACCGCTCCATGAACAACTCGAAGAGACGGGCGTCCGCTGCAACGACCTGGGATCGCAGGTCAGGGCGACCTGCTGCCATGGTAGGGGCCGCGCCCACCGTCAAACCGAGCGCGATAAAGCCTGCAACAAGCGTCTTGATTTCAGAGCTCACGAAACACTTCTCCAAAATGGGCGGGTGGACTCTTCGCCGGTCAGGCGCCGGCAGCACAACTGCAGAAGGCGATCCTGTGTCGCCATGGGCCTGGGAAAATGGCGAAGGTGAGCAACAAAGCCCGCGTCAGCCCCATGACGGTATTCACATGCCGTCTGCGGCGCGCCCCTATCAAGTTAAGCTTAGGCAATGCTCCAGGTCGTTCCGCCGCTCGATTATTCGTCGGACTGTTTTCGCACCGTCATCGTTGAGCCGTAAAAGCGCGGCCCAACGGGTGCGCCCGCGGGGGTAGGATGTCTGTTCAGGATCTGAGTGCGGGGCGATTGCTGGCGAAGAACGCCGTGCGTCTGCGCGCCTTTGTCCGCAGCCGGGTCCACAACGACGCCGACGCCGACGACATCAGCCAGGAGGCCTACGCCCGCGTCCTGGCCCGATCCCGGGCCACGCCGCTGAAGGATCCGGTGGCCTACGCCTTTCGGGTCGCGCTCAATCTGCTCAGCGATCAGAGGCGCCCCGGCGCCCCGGATGTGAACGAACCGATCGACGACGCGGCGGCCTCGGACGCGCCCTCCCCGTTCGAAGTTCTCGACATGAAGCAGAGAGCGGACCTTTTCACCCGCGCGCTTCAGCGCATGCCCCGGCTCAGGCGAGAAGTCTTTGTTTTGCGCCAGTCCGCCGATCTCAGCTATCCGGAGATCGCCGCGCGGCTGAACATCTCGGTCGAGGCCGCCCAAAAACACTTCAGTCGCGCCGCCCTCGAAGTGCGCAAGGCTGTGGACATGGAGCGTGCGCGATGAAGAATTCTGCGCGCGTCTCCGAAGAACAGGCCGCCCTTTGGGCCGACCGTCGGCGTCACGGCGAAATGGACGACGCGGCGGACGAGGCGCTGCGCGCCTGGCTGGCCGCAGCGCCGGAGCGCGCCCGACTGCTGGAGGCCCAGGAGCGGTTGCTCGCCGATCCGGCCCTGGCGGCCGCCAGCGCAACACTGGCGGCTGAAGCGGGCCGGCGTCGGCGCGCCTGGCGGGTTCGGCCCCTTCCACTCTCGCCATCCCTCTGGGCCGGCGGCATGCTGGCCGCGGCCTCCGTGATGCTCGCCGTGCTGATATGGCCGTCCCAGCCCGCCCTGGTCGAACAGAGGCTGGAGGGAACGGCGGGACGCAGCCTTCAAGCGGCGCTGGACGACGGCTCTTCGGTCCAGCTGAACGGCGACAGCCGGGTCCGCACGGCCTTCGGCCCGGAACGGCGGGACGTCTGGCTGAGCGGGGAAGGCTTCTTCTCGGTGGCCAAGGACGCCAGACGCCCCTTCTCGGTCATCACGGCCACACATCGGATCACGGCCCTGGGCACGCGCTTCAACGTCGATGAACGCAGCGGCGGCGCGGTGGAGGTGACGGTCCTGGAGGGCCGGGTCGAGGTGGTGCCTTTGAACCACCCCGAGCGCGGCCAGGTGCTGAACGCAGGCGGTCGATTGCTGAGCGACGGCGCGACCGCCCGAGCCGGAGCGATCGAACGCCTGGACCCGGAGGTCAGGGCGCCGGATTGGACCGAGGGATGGATCGACGCGGACAATATGAGCCTGGCCGACCTGCTGATCGAGTTGAAACGCCGATCGCCCGGCCTGGAGGCCGAGTTCGCCGATCCCGCCCTGAGCCGGCGCCGGATCAGCGGGCGGTTCGCCGCTTCTCGACCGCAGGACGTCCTGACCGTGGTCGCGGACATGCAGGATCTGACGCTTCGCAGGGACGCCTCCGGCCGTCTGCTGATCGATCGGTGAACCCAGGATGTGGGCGGGCCGCGCAAGGTTTTGGAGCGCAGCAGCGGTGACGAGCCTGTGGCTTGCCGCGGGCGGCGCCGCAGCTCAAGCCCATGCCCCGGCCCCGTTCGCCGCCGCCGCCGACCAGACCCCGCACAGGTTTCGGATTTCCAGCGGCCCTCTTGCCCAGGCCCTGCGTGATCTTTCCCGGCAATCGGGCATGGCCGTTCTGGCCGACGCCGATCTGATGAACGGACGTCGCACAGCGCAGTGGCAAGGCCGAACCACCGCCTGGAACGCCCTGACCCGGCTGCTGGCCCCCCATCCGGACCTGCAAGGCCGCATCGTCGGGGAGACCCTGATCATCGAGCGGGCGCAGGCTGCGCCGGCGCCGACGACCGTGACCCAGCTCGAGGAGGTGGTGGTCCTGGGCCGCAAAGGGGCCCTCCAGGAGGCTCTGGAGATTAAACGGGCCTATGACGGCGTCAGCGATGTGGTCAGCGTCGACGACCAGGGCCTGTTGCCGACCAATAATCTGGCGGAAAGCCTCGCGCGCCTGCCCGGCGTCAACGCCGTCAGAAACCACCAGACCGGCGAAGGCGATCGCCTGACGATCCGCGGCATGTCGACCGAATGGAACGCTTATCGGATCAATGGCGTGCGCCTGGGCGGCGCCGGGTCGCGGGCGGACAAATTCTATCGTGGCGTCCGCCTCAGCTATCTGCCGCCCGAAGGAATCCAGAACCTGATCGTGCGAAAGACCCTGACGCCCGATCTGGACGGAGACGCCCTGGGCGGCCTGATCGACATTCAAACCCCGACGGCCTTCGACGCGGACCACGACTATGTGCGGCTGTCGGCGGAAAACGGCTGGTTGACCCGGTTCGACCGACCGAAGTCGGGCAAGTTGGCCTTGGCCGTCTCGCGCCGTCTCTCGGATCAGCTGGGCCTCTTCGTCGCCGCCAACTGGAGCGACGCCCGCTCGCAATTCGAGATGGTCGGCGGCGAGAGCGACGACCTGCCGCCCGTCTGGTTCGACACCTTCTATTCGACCGGCTGGGATTTCGACCGTTTCATCATGAGGGGCATGGAACTGGCCATCGGCGAGACCCAGGTGCGCCGCCTTGGGGTGAACGGGAGCCTGGATTGGCGAGGCGGGCAGCAGGAGCTTCACCTGCGGCTTCAGTACAACCGCTACGAGGGCGAGGAGTACCGGAACCGTCTGAATTTTCGGAACGACGGCCTGGCGGGAACCGAGCGGCTGGTCCAGGTGGACAGCGGTCGAACCGGTCTGGCGCAGCCGGACGCGATGGTGGTCGGTTCGGATCCGGATTTGGGGCGCATCTACGGCTACTCGACTGCGGACATGAAGGATGTGGACGGGGATGGGCGGATCACCGACGCCGACCGCGACGTCCGCTCCGTCTATAGTCTGGCTGGCGCATCGGGCGTGTGGGATCCAATGGGCTTCCGACTGAGACGGTTCTGGGAAGCGACGCGGGAATCCGGCCTGTTGTCGTCCATCACCCTGGGCGGACGGCGGTGGGACGGGCCGTGGCGGATCGACTATGATGTCTCGCTGTCGCGCTCTCAGGATGATCTGGACGAGGGCGCGCTCCTGGAATTCAGGACCGACGCCGTCGAATGGCTGGGCAATCGCGGCGTCCGGGTGATCGAGACCGACGATCCGCGCTTTCGCCTGTGGGGGCTCAATCCCGCCGGCATGGCGGCGGTTCAGGATCCGGCCGCCTATGATTTCAGACATCTGGGCGATGAGTGGGAACAGACGTCCGAGACCCTGGCCCAGGCCCAGTTCGGTCTGACCTATACGCTGACCGGCGGCTGGCTGGAGTCGGTCCAGGCCGGAGGGCGCTATATGCACTCGAACCGCCGCAGCGCGGGAGGCGCCCGCCCCGATCTGATCGGTCCGGAGACCCTGGCCGATCTGGAAGGGCTGTTCGGCGCGCCGGTCACGGACTTGTTCGACGGCCGCTATGTCGGGGACCACCGGCTGGGCGTGGTCTTGGACAGCCGACGGATGTCGGCCGAGATCGAACGGGCCTATCGCGGCGACAGCGCCTATTTCACCGTAGACCCCGCGTTCGAGCCCCAGGCCGACGCCGAGAGGTTCCGGCTGAAGGAACAGGCGGCGGCCGGCTATGTCATGGCCGCAGCCCGATGGGCCGGAACCGAGATCACGGGCGGCGTGCGGGTCGAGCACACCCGATCAAAGGTGAGTTTTCCCATTCTGGATGCGCTCCGTGGCGACGGACGGGATCAACGTCGAAACAGTTTCACCAATGTCCTGCCCTCGCTGCATCTGCGGCGCGCCCTGGAGGGCGACAAGGTCTTGCGGGCGGCGATCTGGACCAGTTTCGCCCGACCGGACATCGCCCGAATGACGTCGGCGCGGCAGTATGTCTACGATCAGGATCCCGACCGCGACGGCGAGGTCAATCCCGAGGCGGACTGGATCCTTCAGGAAATCCGCCAAGGCAATCCGGACCTGAAGCCTATGGAAGCCATCGGCTATGATCTGTCGCTCGAACACTATGGCCGATCGACAGCCTGGTCGGCGGCCCTGTTCCACAAGGACATTCATAATTTTCTCTATAGGGCCTCAACCAGTTCGATCCGCGACGGCGGACTGATTGACCGCGGGGATGAGAACGGGACGCCCGTGCGGGCCTACGCCAACGGTCGGCGGGCGCGGATCAGCGGGGTCGAACTGGCGATACGCCACGGCCTGGACTGGGCGCCCGCCCCGCTGGATGGGCTGGGCGTCACGGCCAATCTGACCTGGCAGGTCAGCCGCGCCGACGCCAACATCGTCTGGCGCGTCGGCGATCGGCTTCCCTTTACGGAGACGCCCGAGACCCTGGCGTCCGTCGAACTGTTCTGGCAGGGCGGCGGATGGGAGGCGGCGGCCGGCTGGAGCCGCCAGGGCGGCTTCCTCGAAGGTATGGATAGTTTCGCCAACGACCCCTACGAACAGGCCTACAGTTTTGTGGACATCAGCCTTCGACGACGGTTGGGCGGCGACGGCTTGGCGTCGATTCAGATCCGCAACCTGCTGAACAGCCATACCTATTGGTACACCTTCGGCTCGGGGCCGGAGGATTTGCGGGAGTACATCCGCACCGGGCCGACGGTGACCCTGGCGATCAGCCGCAGCTTCTGAGCGGATCCTGCGACGCCAGGCGGCCCGCGAACCTTCGGCTGAAGGCGCCGCCGAGGCGCGAGACGGTCAGGTCGTAGGCGCCGTCCGGCAGGACCGGAAGTCGCAGGCGCAAGGGCGCTCCAGCGCTCAGCCTGTAGCGACGCGTGGGACACAGGCCCGTCTCGTCATTGACGCAGAACCAGGCGTCCTCGGCCGGGACGATCTCCAGGATCAGGCCCCGACCTCGGCGCGGCTCTTTCAGGCGCGCCGCGACAGGGCCGTCTTCGGCCAGACAGCCGGAGAAGCGCCTGCAGAAGCCGTCGGGTCCAAGCAGGCGCAGATCATAGGGGGCGGCCGTCCGGATCAGTTCGACCTGATCGCCGGGCGACAGGCTGAAGGCGTCCATGGACGCCGACGGCTGATGCGCATCGAGGATCTGAAGATGCGCCACATCGCCGCCGGCCGCGTTGCACACCGTCAGCAAAAGCTCATCCTGGGCGAAGTCAAAGCGATCCGTCACGGAGAGGCTGCACGCCCCGGAAAGATCGCGCGTCTTCGTGGTCAGACGGGGATTGAAGGCGCCGCCCGCTCGGCCCCCGCGCCTTTGCATGGCTTCGATCATGGCAGCGCCGCGAGCCCGCAGTCGCTCACGGCGCGCCGAAGGCCCCGTGGCCGATCCGTCTGAATCACATTGGCGTCCAGGACCAGCAGTCCCTCCAGCCGGGAACACAGGTCGGTCGCCCGGACCGCCAAGGCCTCATCGACATCGCCCAGACTGTTGACCCAGATCCGCGCCGGCAGGGCCCGCGCCCCGTTGCGGAGCTGCGGGGTCAGAGACTCGGGGTCGCCGTGAATGATCGTCGCCGCCGGCAGCCCCTCGACGGCGGCGGCCAAGCCGTCGGAACGGCTGACGCGCGGCATGAGCAGGGCGCGCGGCGCGAGCTCACGCACCGCCCGCAACACCGCCCCGTCGGAGTCGAAGAAGACGACCTGGTCCGTCATTCCCAGCCCCTGCACCGCCGCGACCACGGGGCCGATGCGATCCGTCTTGAGGTCCAGATCAACCAGCACCCGTCCGCACGTCTTGCGAAACGCCTCGACCAGGGTCGGGGGCGGCTCGGAACTGTCTTCCAGCCGCAGGCGACGCAGTTGGGCGTAGGTCAGGCTCTCGGCCTCGCCGGCGCCGCCGGTGGTCCGAGTCACCGTTTGATCGTGCATCAGAAAGGGCACGCCGTCGGCGGAGACCTTGACGTCGATCTCCACGATGTCGGCGCCCTCGCGCACCGCTTCGTCGATGGCGGCCAGCGAGTTCTCGGGCGCTTCGAGATGGCCGGCCCGGTGCGCGGCGATCAGCAGGGCGCCGCGCGGCTTCGCCAGTTCGGCCTGAAGGCGCGACATGACGGCGGTCTGCCCGCAGACCGGATCGGCCAGGGCCGGCGTCGCCGCCAGCCCCGCCGCCCATGCCGCGAGCAGCCCGACGATCGCGGTACGCGCTATCACTACTGGTCCTCGCGCCGCAGGATCAGTTCCGGCGTCGCCGGCTTCAGATCGGTCAGGCGCGCCGGACCCGCGCCGGGCTTGTCCAGTTGGAAGGCGTCGTACAGGGCGCCGTCCATGGTGAAGGCCCGCATCGTCAGTCGGGCCGCAGAGACCTCGACCTGCTGGAACACCTGCACGCCGCTGGCCTTGCGCTCCGTCCAGTTGAGGTCGCCCAGCGGATACTGCTTCGGCCCGACGTTGGAGACCATATAGACCGGGCCCTGATCGTGGGGGCGGCCGCGTCCATAGGTGTGGTCATGGCCGGCCAGCACCAAGTCGACGTGATAGCGGTCGAACAGGGGTTGCAGCACGGCGCGCAGTTCCTCGCCGCTGCGGCCCCGGGCGGTGGAATAGAGGGGGTAGTGCAGGAAGACGACCGTCCAGCGCGACGGGTTGTCGGCCAGTTGCCGCTCCAGCCAGGCCACCTGATCCCGCGCGGCCTGGGGGTCTTCGTCGATCATGTCGGCGTCGAGCGAGATGATGCGAACGCCCTGATAATCGACCCGATACACGGTCTCGGTCAGCATGTCGGACGGGCCGTTCTCGGGCAGGGTGAATTGCAGCCGCCACTGGGGCGCCAGCATTTGCGGGGTCGAGCCCTGGGGCTTCATGTATTCGTGGTTGCCCGGCGTCATCAGCGACGGGGTCTCGGCCAGACGGTGGGCGTCCATATCGAACCATTCGCCCCATTCCGCGTCGTTGTCGGCCCGGTTGATCAGGTCGCCGGCGAACAGCATGAAGGCCGCGTCCGGGGTCTGGCGCAGGGCGCGGCGCACGGCCAGGCCGCCCATGGAGCGGATGTCGTTCTGGACGTCGCCCATATAGAGGAAGGTGAAGGGACGAACCTCGGCGGCGGCGGTCTTGACCTGGCGCCCGGGCGACCAGGCGCCTTCCTTGCCCACGCGATAGACGTATTGGGTGTCGGGGGTCAGGCCGGTCAGCCGCACGCTGTAATAGTCGGCGGCGACGTTCTGTTCGTCCCGCGTCGTGAAGGCGGCGGAGGTGCGCTGCGCCGGCAGGCGGACGGCTTTGGCAGGGTAGGCCGGCCCCGGCGTCAGAATCGCATATTCGATGAAGCCGTCGCCCGCACCCGCTTCGGCGCGCCAGTTGAAGGCCAAGCTGGTCGACGGCGTCTCGGTCAGATTGACGATGACGCGTTCGGGCAGGGAAGCCGTCTGGGCTTGCGCCGGGACGGCCTGGAGGGCGGCGAAGGCCAGGACGCTGCAGGACAGGGTCGCGGCGAGGCGCAGGGACAGGCGCATGAGGTATCCTCGATGTCTGGAAAAGGCGCCGCTCGCGGGAGATCTCCCGCGAGCGGCAGGAACGGTCAGAGCCGCCAGTTCAGGTTCAGGCTCAGGTAACGACCGTTCTCGATGTAGTCGCGGACGCCGCCCTTTCCTTCACCGAAGGTGTAGAAGTAGGTGTAGTTGTCCAGCAGGTTCTGCACCTTGAAGGTGGCCGTCAGGTTCGGCGTGATCTGACGCCGCGCCATCAGGTCCACGAAGTGGTAGTCCTGCTCATAGGGATCGTTGCCGAAGTCCTCGATGTCTTCCAGAGACACGTCCTGATAGTTGTAGGCCACATAGGCCTCCCAGCCGTTGCGCTCCCAGAACAGTTCCAGGTTCACGATGTGGTCGGGGGTTTCCATGAAGGGCAGGGTGTAGCCTTCAGGGTGCCAGGACAGGCCGGTTTCGGCTTCCGAGCGCTGGATGGTGGCGTTCGCCGCCACGCCCAGCCCGTCGAACGGCGCCGGCAGCCAGTGGAGCTGCTGGCGGGCGTTGATCTCGACGCCGCGGATCTCGGCCTTGCGACCGTTCATCGGCATGGAGACGGGCACGCCCGACGGATCGTCGAACTCGCCCTCCGTGCCGTCCCGAATGACCGACGACGAGGAGCGGAACAGGAACTTGTCCAGATCCTTGTAGAACAGCGCGACGGAGTAGGCGCCCGTGCGTCCGTTGTAATATTCCGCCGACAGGTCGTAGTTGACCGAGGTCATCGGCTCGAGATCGGGATTGCCCTGGACGATGCCGGTCAGCACCCATTCGCTGGTCGGGTTGGTCACGCCGTCGCCGTCGGGATCGCCGTCGTAGCTGTATTCCTTGACCGAGGTCATCCGTTTGATGTCCGGACGCGAGACGCTGGTCCAGATCGCCGCCCGCAGCTTGGCGTTCCAGCTCACGTCATAGTTGACGTGGATCGAGGGCAGCCAGTTGGTGAAGCCCGAGGTGTCGGTGGTGTAGTCCTCGCCCCGCACCGGGTTTTCGGTCCAGGCGCGGATGTCGTTGCTGGTGTCCTCGACCCGCACGCCGGCGATCACTTCGGCCGCGCCGAAACGAGCCGTGCCCATCACATAGGCAGACACTACCTGTTCGTCGTAGAACCAGGTGGAGGCGTAGTCGATCGAGTCCGCCTCGTTCAGCGTCAGCAGGGTCGAATTCCCCGCCTTGGCGCGTTCGATCTCGGCCATCATCTTGTCGGTGTCGATGACGGGGCCGAGTTGGTACTGGCCGGTGTAACGGCCGTCGAACATGTCGGTGATCGCTTCGCCGAACAGGGCGGAATAGTCGGCCATGGTGCCCCGGGGCTCCAGGTCGATCAGCGAACCTTCCAGGCGTTCACGCTCGGACTTGTAGTATTTGGCGCCGGCGCGGACCTCTTGCAGCCAGGAGCCTGTCGGCTGGTAGCGCAGGTTGAACTGGGCCTGGTTCAGGGTTTCCTTGGCGCCGCCGTAGCTGCCGCTCAGGCTGGAGGCGGTGTACTGGGTCAGGTCCTGGACGCCCGCCATGCCGGCGGGGTTCAGCACCCATTTCAGGTACTGCGGATCCCCCTGGCTGACGATCTCGACGCCTTCATTGCCCTTCCACAGATAGGCGTTGCGGCCGAAATACATCTCGTAGCTGTCGACGATATTGTCCTCGGATTCCGAGTGCGACAGGTCGTAGTCGAGGGTGAACTCGCGGAAGCGGCTTTCGCCGCCGAAGTTGACCATCTGCAGCACGCCTTCGGTCGTGCCGCCTTCCCAGTAGCGACGCAGGCGGAAGCCTTTGGGATCCCACGAGCCCGACGAGCCGTTCAGGCTGTAATAGCTGTTGGAACCCTTGTCCGCGTCGGTGATCTTGTCGTCCTTGTCGCGGTCGACGATCTGGGCGGTGGTGTAGTTGTAGATGGCGCCCTTGATGTCATCGTAGCCGATGACGGCGTTCGCCGGCTGGATCAGGTCGCCGCGCGACTTGTCGACCTGCTCCAGGCGCGCCGAGGCGCTGGTGCCGGCCTCGTTGCGGAAGTTGAGGCGGTTCCTGAACTGGGTCTCTTCATACTCATTGTACTGACCACGCAGGTGGAAGTCGTGATTGTCGCCGCGCCAGTCCAGCGAGCCGTTGAAGCCCCAGCGCGTCACGTCCGTGTCGCCGGTGGACATTTCCAGACCGCGGGTCACGAAGGTCTGGGGATCGAAGTCCAGGCTCTGGGCCTTGCTGTACCAGTTACGGGGCATATTATCCCCGGAGTTGCCGATCTGCTCGAACTGCGAGGCGCGTTCCGAGTAGTTGCCGGTCACGAACAGGCCCAGCCGATCGGAGAACTGCTTGCCGAAGGCCACATCGGCGGCCCATGAGGTCCGGTCGTCGCGCTGTTGCAGCAGGGTGCCCTCGATCGAGCCCGCCACATGGGTCGGATCATAGTCGAAGGCCGTCGGCGTCTTGATGTCGATGGTGCCGCCGATGGCGTCGCCGTCCATATAGGGCAGCAGGCTCTTGTAGACGGTGATCGCATCGACGCCCGACGTCGGCAGGAAGCTGAGGCGCACGCCGCGGAAGAAGTTGTCGCCCGGCGATCCGGTGCCGCCCATGCGCACGCCGTTGACGGCGTAGGCGTTGTATTCGGTCGCCATGCCCCGGATCACCACCCGGTCGCCTTCGCCGGTGAAGTGGTTGCGGACCGCCGACACGCCCGGAATGCGCGATGCGGCCTCGGTCAGGTTGGACGACGGCAGCTTGCCCATGTCGTCGGCGCTGACGCTGTCCGAGATCATGTCGCTGTTGCGCTTCTCGTCGATCGAGCGGCGCAGGCCCTGCAGATAGCCGGTGACGACGACTTCATCGAGGACGGCGGGGTTGGGTTGCGCCGCCGTTTCCGCCTCGGACGAGGTCGATTGCGACTGCGACTGCGATTGGGCCGCCGCCCATTGCGGAAAGGCCGCGATCAACGCCAGGCCTCCGGCCGCCGCCAGATAGCGAGATTTGGTTTTCATGATGTAGTCCCCCGTGGTCTGCCAAGGCGCAGACGACAGAGAGACTGAACGACCCGAACAAGCTGACAGGCGTCGTCAATATTTCATACGCACGTCGTCAATCTGTACTGGACAATCAACCTCAGATACACAGATCCGCCCCGTCATTGACGAACCGGCAACCTTCTTCGGCTCCGTGCCGAGGCTTTGCGCCGCGATGCCGCACGGGCCGCAAGGGTAGGGGGATCATCCAGCCCGGACCGCACTGAGCCTTCGGCGTAGGGTGCGGCGCTGAATGTTGAAGCGGCGCCGCGCTCCGTCCCGGTCGAGACCCGGCCGGTTCAGCCGGAGACCGGCATTGGACGGCGGCGGGGAGGCAGACGCTTGCGGCCTGGGGCAGGGCGTCGCCCCTGGCCATTGTTCTCGCGTCCATTCCGTCTGGCGCGGCGGGCACGGTCTCCGCCGTGTCCGGCGCGTATCCGGCTGACTTCAGAAACCGGATCATGGACTGGTTGAACAGTTCCGGGCTCTGCCAGGGCGCGAAATGCCCGCTGTCCGCCAGATACTGAAGACTGGCGCCCGGGATGGCGTCCGCAATATAGGCGGCATGCTGCGGCGTTATGAATTCATCCTCCGAGCCCGCGACGATCAGAACCTGGGGCGCCCGGATCAGGGCGAGTTGACCGGGGCCGTAGTGAAGTCGCGTTGTCTGCATGGTCCTGACCGCCTGGGTCAGCCCGGAGAAATCCGGGGCGGGCGAGAGCTCGGCATAATCGGCGGCGAGGCGGGGCCCTACCTGCCGCAGGATCGGCGCATCGCCGGCGTCCTTGCGGACACCCTGCAGATCCATATTGGCGCCGAACGCATAGATGGGGCCGAGTTGATCGCCTCGGTCCATGCCGAGCACGAGCGCCGTTATGGCGCCGTCGCTCCAGCCTATGATTGCGGGTCGGTTCAACTGCAGATGATCGATCACCGCTCCGACATCCTCGGCCAACTGATCGTAGCTCAGAGGTGTCGAACCCAGGGTGCTGCGACCGTGGCCCCGGCTGTCAATGAGGATGACCTGATAGCCGGCGTCAAGGAGAGCGGGGACCTGTCGGCCCCAGGCCTGATGGCTGGACAGTCCTCCGTGCAACAGGATCACAGGGGGACCGCTGCCGATCACGCCGTACCAGAGATGGGCCCCTAGCCCCCGCGCCCGCCGGCGATGAAGGCGGCGATGGTCGGCCAGGGCGCGCCCTGGGGGCGCATGTCGTCGCAGGCGAAGGACTTGAGGGCGCCGTACACGCCGCCGGAGGGGGTGGCGTCCCAGGGGGCGTCTTCGGCGATCCGTTCCGCTTCCGCGCCGTCCGGGCCGTGGACGATGGTGGCGACGGTGCGGGACTGGCCGTCCGAGCAGCGGACCGCCAACTCCTCGACCTCATGGCTCTGATCGGCCGCGTCGCCGTGTGCGGGAACGCGGGCGAAGCGGGCCGTAGCGACGCCGTCGACCGGCGTCAGGGTGTCCTGATCGATCAGATAGACGGTTCGGTCGCTGGCCGAGAAACGGGTCCAGGTCTCGGCTGCGGCCGGCGTCGCCGCCGTCAGGGCCGCGACGCCGACAACCGTCAGTGTGGCAAAGGTCAGTTTGGCGATTCCGCGCATGTCTTCCTCCCGTGAATGAGAGGATTTGATACCCGTGGTCGCCCGATTTCAAGCCGCCCCTGCGACCGGCGGCGGATCAGGGTCTGGCGCGATCCGGCAGGGCGGCCACCTCTTCCGCGGTCAGCGACTTGGTGACGAAGGCCCGGCAGGTGCGGCGACCCGGGTCGGCGTTCGGCACGATGATCTGGACCGGATCGCCGACGCAGACGGTGTCGGATCCGCCGAGGGTCGGCGTCACGGCGATGGACACCGCCGAATCCAGATCCCAGCAGGCGCCGCTGGTGTTGATCTGGAACACATCGTCGCGCAACGACCGGATATAGAGGTCGGACTGGCGATCGGTGCGGAAGTTGCGCACGCTGTCTGTACGGAAGCAGCGGGCGACGGACTTTTCGCCGTCGGCGGCGGCCGCGGCCCTGGTTGCGGCGGGCGCGCAGGCGGAAAGGCTCATGGCCGCCACCGTCGAGGCGGCGAGCGCGGAGGTCAGCAGGATACGCATCGAAGTCTCCAATACGGAATCTGGAACAAGGAAGAGACGCCGCACATGAACACAGCCTGAAGGCCGATCAAGCCGGCCCCAGACGGTCAGGATCGATCCGTCCAAAAAGCGTTGCAGGAAGCGGCGAAGGCGTACCGGCGATCAGGGCGGCGACATGTTCGCCCAGCAGGGGCGCCACGCAGAAACCGCGTGAACCCAGGCCCGACAGCAGATAGAGCCCGTCCGCTCGACGCCCCGCCAACGGCAGCCGGTCGCGTGTCGTGGCCCGGATGGCGACCCGACGATGGCGGACGCCCGTCTCAGCCTGGGCGGCCAGATGCGGCAGGCGCGCGCGCAGGGCGTCCAGGTTCCGGGCGCTGTCCGCATCGCGCGCCTCCAGGGTCACGTCGCCGCGGTCGTGGGTTGCTCCGAACAGGACGCCCGTGCCGGTGGGCGCGACATAGCCGCCCCAGGCCACGCCCGGAGACGCCGGACCCTCGACCCAGTCGGCCTGGCCCCGGACGGGCGACAGGCCGGCGTCCGCCAGCAATCCGGCCGTTCCCCAGCCGGCCGTCACCACCACCGCGTCCGCCTGGGCCAGGATCCGGCCCTCGGCGTCACTCAGGGTCCAGCCGGCGTCGCCGCGCTCGATCCGGGCCACGGTCGCGGTGATCATGGGCACGGCCTTCAGCCAGGCCGACAGGATGGCGGCGGCGTGAATCACGCGGGCGTCGGCCATCATCAGCCCGCCCTCGGCGGTCGGTTCGCCCAGTCGGTCTGCAGCGGCCTCGGCGTCGATCACCGACATGGCGCCGTCGCGCCACAGGGACTGGGCGGCGATCTTGTCGAAGCGCGCCGGATCGCGCGCCGCCTGGGGCAGTTGCAGGACGCCCCGGCTCAGAACGGCCCCCGGCGTGGCGTCATACAGATGCCGCGCCCGTTCCAGCGCCTGGGCGTACAGGCCGGCGATGGCCGCATCCCCGGCGTCGAGGCGCGGCGTCGCCAGTCCGGCCGGAAACCCCGATCCCCCCGCGCCGGGCCGCTCGCCCTCGATCACCACCGGCGTGATTCCTGATGCGACCAGGGCGCGGGCCACGGCCGCCCCGGCCACTCCGGCCCCGATGACGGCGACGCGGGGGGCCTGGTCGGGCGCAGGGGCGCCGTCCCGCCGCGCCTCCAGCCGTTCACGCTTGCGGCCGTGGCCGGGCTTCTTCTCGACCACGAAGCCGCGTTCCGACAGGCCGCGTCGAACCGCGCCGGCGACCGTGAAGGTGGCGACTCGCGCGCCGGGGGCCGACCGGGCGGCGATCCGGTCCATCACCGTTTCGGACCACATGCCGGGGTTCAGGGCCGGCGAGAAACCGTCCAGGAACCAGGCGTCGGCCGCTCCCGACCACTGGTCCAGGGCCCAGTCGACGTCGCCGACGGCGACGTCGAGCACCGCGTGGAACCCCGGCAGATCGACCCGGTGAAAGCCCGGCGTCCGCTCCGGCCACGCTTCAGTCAGGGCCAGGGCCGCCTCCGCCAGTTCGGGCCAGGCGCCCAGGGCGCGCCGCGCCTCGTCGGCGGTCAGGGGAAACCCCTCGATGGAGAAGACGTGCAGCCGCCCGCCCTCGGGCCGGGTCCGGCTCCACAGGTCCAGCAGGGCGGCGATGTTCAGCCCGGTGCCGAACCCCAGCTCGGCCACGGTGAAATGGCGTCGCCCGGCCCAGGCGTCCGGCAGGCCGCAGCCTTCCAGGAAGACGGCGCGGGTCTCGGCCAGACCGTCGTCGCGTGAGAAATAGACGTCGCCGAACCGGCCGGAGCGCGGTTCGTCGTCATCGGTCCAGGTCAGGTGCGGGGCGGTGTCGTCGGTCGTCATGGCGCGGCTCTAGCACCTCCGCCGCCGATACGAAAAAGGGCCGCCCGCGGGGCGGCCCCTTTGTGGGTCGGGGGAAGGACTCAGTGGCCGGCGGCCTCGGCCGATCCGTGGTCGGTCGCCGGGGCGGCGGCTTGCCCGGCCGCCGTGTCTGTCGCCGCAGGCGCGCCTTCGGGGGGCTGTGCGGAGGCGGAGGCGGTGGCGGCGCCGGCGTCCTGAGCGGCCTCATTGGCGGCGGCGGCGGCTTCCGCAGCGGCCTGGTCGGCGGTCAGGGCGGCGTCGGCGGCGGTTCCGGCCGCTTCGACCGCGTCGCTGGCGGCTTCCTGAGCCTTTTCTTCCGGCGCCTTCTGGCACCCGGCGATGATCAGGGCGGCGGCCGAGGCGGCGATGAGGGCGGTGATGCGCATGGGACAATCCTCCGAAGGCTGTTCGCGAGGCCGAAAGCCTCGCTGGAAACGATAACGCCGCCGTGAACCTCGGGGCAAGCCGGGATCACGGCGGCGTCATGCCGCGTCTGAAACTCGTCGCGCGGCCGGACGTTCCGGCCCGCTCAGCTTCAGTCGTTGCTGATATTGTTCAGCGCTTCTTCCATTTCGGCGAAGGACGGCTGGGAGGCGGAGGGAATGTCGCCGCGGCCGATCTCGACCGAGATCTGGGCGGCGTTGCCGTGCAGGTGGGCGATCAGCACGGACTGGATCATCTTGTAGTAGGCCGCTTCCTCATTGATGATCGAGGTCAGGCGCGCCGCGAACGGGCCGACCAGGCCATAGGCCAGGAACACGCCCATGAAGGTGCCGACCAGGGCGCCGCCGATCATGCCCCCCAGAACTTCCGGCGGCTCGGTGATCGAGCCCATGGTCTTGATGACGCCCAGCACGGCCGCGACGATGCCCAGTGCGGGCAGGGCGTCCGCCAGGTTCTGCAAGGCGTGGGCGTTGTCGAGATGCTCGTGGTGATGCTTCTCGAGCTGCTTCTCCATCGCATCCTCGACCTGGTGCGGATCCTCCAGGTTCATCGTCATCATCCGCAGGGTGTCGCAGATGAAGTCGACGGCGAAATGGTCCTTCAGCACCTTGGGGTACTTCTGGAAGATGGTCGATTCCTTGGGCTTTTCGATATGGCTTTCCAGCGCGACGACGCCCTTGGATTTCATGGTCTTGGTCAGCTGGAACAACAGGGACAGCAGGTCCTTGTAGTCCTGCTTCTTCCATTTCGGACCGGCGAAGGCCTTGCCCAGACCCGCCAGCGAACCCTTGACCACCGTCATGGAGTTGGAGATCAGGAAGGCCGCGATGCCCGCGCCGCCGATCGCCATCAGTTCGTGGGGCGCGGCGTGCATGATGACCTCGAACTTGCCGCCCGAGATGGCGTAGCTGCCGAACACGAGGCCGAACAGCAGTACGATGCCGATGATCTGGAACATGGAGACGCGGTATCCTGACGCGAGAGGCGTCAAGTGATGACCGTTATTGATTAAGACGGCGTTTCGGGAAACGCCGTCTTATACCGTCACAGCCGGCCTTCGCCGTTCAGAATGGCCGTCCGCCCTGCCGTCGTCAGCTTCTGGTAGCCGGTCTTGCCGCCGCGCACATACAGGGTCGCGCCGGTTTTTTCCGGATCGAACCCGTCGGCCACCAGATCGGCCTTGCGGTATTTGAAGGTGCCGGTCGTTTCGGCCGCCTCGATCAGCCGCACGAAGACGGGCTGGGCGTAGGCGGGCAGGCGGGCCTCGACGTGTTCGGCGAAGGCCTTGGGGTCGAACTTGGCGTCCGTCACCAGGGCGGCCATCCCCGCCTTGCCGTCCTGGCCGGGCACGGGGACGCCATAGACGATGGCCTCGGACACGCCGGGGCCTTCCATCAGCACCTGTTCGACCTCGGAGGTCGAGACGTTCTCGCCCTTCCAGCGGAAGGTGTCGCCCATCCGGTCGACGAAGTAGAAATAGCCCTCGGCGTCCTGTTTCATCAGGTCGCCCGTGCGGAACCAGCGGTCGCCCTTCTTGAAGACGTCGGTCAGGATCTTCTTCTGCGAGGCGGCCTTGTCAGCATAGCCCGAGAAGTCGTGGCGGATGTCGTTGCCGATCTCGCCGATGGCTTCGCCGATCTCGCCGACGCGGGTCAGGCGGCACAGGCCGTCCGGGCCGCGGATCGGCTGTTCGCTGTCCACGTCGAACTGGACCAGGCGGATATTGATCTGTTTCTTCAGGTAGCTCGGCACCCGGCCGATGGCGCCCTGTTTGCCGTCGAAGTTGAACAGGGAGACATTGCCTTCGGTCGAGCCGTAGAACTCCAGCACCTCGGGAATATGGAACCGGCTCTGGAATTCGGGCCAGACGTCGGCGCGCAGTCCGTTGCCGAAGGCCAGACGCAGCTTATGCTTCTGCTCATAGGCCTGGGGCTTGCTGTTCACCAGATAACGGCACAGCTCGCCGATATAGACGAACATGGTGGCGCCGGACGCCACCACGTCGGGCCAGAAGCTGCTGGCCGAGAACCGCTTGCGGATCACCAGACGCGCCCCGTTCAGCAGGGCCGCGCCGACGCCGACCAGGCCCCCGGTCGAGTGATACAGCGGCAGGACGTTGAAGATCCGGTCCTTGGGCGTCGAACGGGTCGCGCCGGCGAAAGCGCGCATATAGGTGCGGGCCCGCGAATGCGGGATGCGGGCCGCCTTGGGCAGGCCGGTGGTGCCGGAGGTGTAGATATACAGGGCCGTGTCGCGGTTCGTCAGGCCTTCGCGCACCGACCGGGACGGCCGCACGGAGGAGGCGCCGCGCACCGGCTTGTCCAGGCCGCGCCGGTCGCTGGATTCGTCCTCGTCGCCCAGGCCCAGGACCCACAGCATCAGGGTGTGGCCGACCAGGGGGCGGGTCGCCTCGACCTGGCGCCAGCAATCCTCGTCCGCCACCACCTGGAAGGCGTTGGAGATGGTCAGGCAGTGGGCCAGCCCCTGGCCCGTCAGATTCGTGTTGATCAGGGCGGTGGCGATGCCGACCTTGGAGAAGCCGATCCAGGCCGCCAGATATTCGACGCGGTTGGTCATCATCAGGGCGATGGTGTCGCCCCGGTTCAGGCCGCGCCCCTTGGCCCAGTGGGCGTAGCGGTTGGCCATGGCGTCCAGGTCGCGATAGGTCAGGCTGCGGCGCTCGTCCTCGACGGCGACGTTGTCCGCGAACTTGTCGACGGCTTCTTCAAAGTCGTCGCACAGCAGAATGTCGCTATCCAGCTCGATCGGCTTGATACGCTTGAGCAGGCGGAACAGTCCGCGCGCGAAGCGCACGTCCCTGCGGATATTGGCTACAAAACCCATGCTCGCCGTTACTCCGGTCTTTGCGTGTTCCACCCGCGCTCGTGATGAACGAAAGGAGCCTGTTCGGTCAACCGCGAGGCGGACAAACGCCTTAGAAACCACCGCGATCAGACAAGGCCGTGTCCCATTTGTTTCGGTGACGTCGGGGAAATCCAGAGCGAAACGCGCATTTTTCGCCTTATTCGTTCTTTTCTGGCCTATAATAGATCTGATTTCGCCTTAGCCGGGGCCGTATCAGTGCTTCTTCAAGGTCATTGACCGTTTATCGGAACGACCTCGAAGAACAGCGTGTTTTCCTGCCGATCTCATGGAGGACACATCATGTCGATGACTTATGCAGACGTTACGACCAACACAGCCGCCGTCGATGCGACGGGGCGTTCCGCCGACGAGGTCTTCGTGCCACGCTATGCTCAGCGTCGCAGCCGAAGCAACAAATCCGTCAAGACCTGGATGATCATCGCCCCGATCGGCGCCCTGGCGGTGATCGGCACGGCGGCGGCCCTGATGATGGGCGGCGACGCGCCGGCCGCGCCGGCGTCTTCGGCGCAGCCGCTTTCGACCCCGGCGCCGCAGATGCAGACCGCGCCGACGGCTTTGACGCCGGTTGAGACTCCGCTCGCCCAACCCGTCCCTGTCCAGACGACGCCGCAGACGACGCCTGCCCCGGTTCCGCGTCGCGCCGAGCCCGCTGTGCGCCGGGCGGCCCAGTCGGCGCCACCTGCGGAACGTCCGGCCCCGCGTGTGGATAGGCCTGTCGAGCCGACCGGCCCGCGTCCCTACAGCGCCGCCACGGCGGCCTTGAACACGGCGGCCTTGAACACGGCGGCCAGCCCTGCGGCGTCCGCCCCGGCCTCGGTTCAGATCCAGCCGCCCCCGACCGTGTCCGTCGAGCCGGTCAACTGACGCCGTCACCCATGAAAAGGCCCCGGCGTTCGCCGGGGCCTTTTGCTGTCGGCCTATCGCCTGGGCAGGGCGGGAAACTCCAGCCGACTGACGTCATAACCCAGGGCCCGCGCCCGATCCGTCAAGGCGCGCACCTCCGCCTCGCTGGGAACCTCGCGGGTGTAGATGAACAGCCGCTCGAAGGTCGGATCCGCCGAAATGAACCAGCTGTAGTCGTCCGCCCGGTCCAGCACCCAGTAGTCCCAGGTCACCAGACCATGCAGGTACCGGACCCGCAGCTTGGCGTTCATGCCGGGGTCCAGAATACGGCCGCCGCCCTCGATGGCCTTTTCCTTGCCTTCCGGCGAGCCGACCTGACAGGTGTCGCGCACATGGATGCGGTCCGCCTTGACCGGAGTGTAGATCGAGGCGCCGGCGACGCAGCCGGCGGTCAGCCGGTCGGGCAGGCGGGCGACCTCATGCCAGCGCCCGGACCACAGACGATCCACGTCGACGGCCTTGATCGGCTGGGGCGCACGGTATTCGGCGGGGGAGGGGGCTGTGACGCAGGCCGCCAGCGCGGCCGAGGCGACGACGGCGGCGATCAGGGATTTGACGATGGGCATTGCGACTCCATTTCAACGCCATAAAGTCGCCACACGCGGCTCAGTTCCACAAGGCGGACGCCGCCCCTCGACCGCCAGGTCCGAAAATCTCACAGTGTGTGGCAGTATCAATCGCTTGCGACCCGTCGCACACTGGCGTTTCACGTCAGCGTTCGATGGAGACCTGACTTGGTGGACGCCGCTATTCTGACCGAAACCCCGACCCCGTCCGCGCCGCCGCCCGGTCCCGAGCGGCTGACCCATCTTCAGCGCCTGGAGGCCGAGAGCATCCACATCATGCGCGAGGTGGCGGCCGAGGCCGAGCGCCCGGTCATGCTGTATTCGATCGGCAAGGATTCTGCGGTGATGCTGCACCTGGCGCGCAAAGCCTTCTATCCGTCCACGCCGCCTTTTCCCCTGTTGCACGTCGACACGACCTGGAAGTTCCGCGCCATGTACGCGATGCGCGAACAGGCCGCCGCCGACCTGGGCGTCGAACTGCTGGTCCACCAGAATCCTGAGGCCCTGGCGCGCGGGATCAATCCCTTCGATCACGGCTCGGCCCTGCACACCGACCTCTGGAAGACCGAGGGGCTGAAACAGGCCCTGACCTTGCACGGCTTCGACGCGGCTTTCGGCGGCGCTCGCCGCGACGAGGAGAAGTCGCGGGCCAAGGAGCGGATCTTCTCCTTCCGCACGGCCGAGCATCGCTGGGACCCCAAGAACCAGCGCCCGGAGCTCTGGCGGCTCTACAACACCCGCAAACGGCCGGGCGAAAGCATCCGCGTCTTCCCCATCTCCAACTGGACCGAGCTGGACGTCTGGCAATATATCCATCTGGAACAGATCCCCATCGTGCCCCTGTATCTGGCCGCTGAACGGCCGGTGGTCGAGCGCGACGGCGCCCTGATCATGGTGGATGACGACCGCTTCCGCCTGCGGCCCGGCGAGGCGCCGCAGATGAAGTCGGTGCGGTTCCGCACCCTGGGCTGCTACCCCCTGACCGGGGCGGTCGAGAGCACGGCCGCGACCCTGCCCGAGGTCATTCAGGAAATGCTGCTGACCACCACCTCCGAACGCCAGGGTCGGATGATCGACCACGACCAGTCCGCCTCGATGGAGAAGAAGAAGCAGGAGGGCTATTTCTGATGGCTCACCAGTCGGACCTGATCGCCCGCGACATCGACGCCTATCTGGACGCCCATCAGCACAAGAGCCTGCTGCGCTTCATCACCTGCGGCAGCGTCGACGACGGCAAGTCCACCCTGATCGGCCGGCTGCTGTACGACTCCAAGATGATCTTCGAGGATCAGATGGCGGCGCTGGAGGCCGACAGCCGCCGCGTCGGCACGCAAGGGGGCGACATCGATTTCGCCCTTCTGGTCGACGGCCTGGCCGCCGAGCGCGAGCAGGGCATCACCATCGACGTGGCCTATCGCTTCTTCTCGACCGAAAAGCGCAAATTCATCGTCGCCGACACGCCGGGCCACGAACAATACACCCGCAACATGGTCACGGGCGCCTCGACCGCCGACGCCGCCGTCATCCTGATCGACGCGCGCCGGGGCGTCCTGACCCAGACGCGCCGTCACGCCTATCTGGTCAGCCTGCTGGGCATTCGCCACGTCATCCTGGCTGTGAACAAGATGGACCTGATGGGCTGGTCCCAGACCGTCTTCGACACCATCGTCGCCGACTTCTCCGCCTTCGCCGACCAGATCGGGCTGAAGACCTTCGACGCCATCCCCATGTCGGCCCTGCGCGGCGACAATATCACCGAGGCCAGCGCTCATTCGCCCTGGTACGCCGGTCCGTCGCTGATGAGCCTGCTGGAGATGCTGGAGGTCGGCGACGATCTTCAGGCCGACCCCTTCCGCCTGCCGGTGCAGTGGGTGAACCGACCCAACCTCGACTTCCGCGGCTTCTCCGGCCAGATCGCCGCCGGGACCGTGCGCCCCGGCGATCCCGTCCGCGTCCTGCCGTCGGGCAAGACCTCGACCGTCGCCCGCATCGTCACCGCCGACGGCGATCTGGCCCAGGCGGTCGCCGGCCAGTCGATCACCCTGACCCTGGCTGATGAGATCGACGTCTCGCGCGGCGACGTCCTGGCCAGCGCCGACGCCCCGCCCGAGGCCGCCGACCAGTTCGAGGCCACAGTCGTCTGGATGGACGACGAACCCCTGCTGCCGGGCCGTCCCTATCTGCTGAAGATCGGCGCCAAGCTGGTGGGCGCCACCATCACCGAGCCCAAGCACAAGGTGAACGTCAACACCCTGGAGCAACAGCCGGCCAAGCGGCTGGAGCTGAACGAGATCGGCGTCTGCAACCTGTCGCTGGACGCCCCCGTCGCCTTCGCCCCCTATGCCGAGAACAAGGACCTTGGCGGTTTCATCCTGATCGACCGGATCTCGAACCGCACGGTCGGGGCGGGCCTGCTGCACTTCGCTCTGCGCCGCGCCCACAACATCCACTGGCAGGCCCTGTCGGTGGACAAGGCCGCGCGCGCGGCCATCAAGAACCAAAAGGGGCGCGTCATCTGGCTGACCGGCCTGTCGGGCGCCGGCAAGTCCACCATCGCCGATCTGGTTGAAAAACGTCTCTACGCCGACGGCCGCCACACCTATCTGCTGGACGGCGACAATGTCCGCCACGGCCTGAACCGCGACCTGGGCTTCACCGAGGAGGACCGGGTCGAGAATATCCGCCGCGTCGCCGAGGTGTCGAAACTGATGGTGGACGCCGGCCTGATCGTCCTGGTCAGCTTCATCTCGCCCTTCCGCGCCGAGCGTCGCCTGGCCCGCGACCTGCTGGGGCCGGGCGAGTTCGTCGAGGTCTATGTCGACACGCCTCTGGCCTTCGCCGAAAAGCGCGACGTCAAGGGCCTCTACAAGAAGGCCCGCGCCGGCGAACTGAAGAACTTCACCGGCATCGACAGCCCCTACGAAGCCCCCGAGGCCCCCGAGATCGTCGTGGACACCACCACCATGTCCGCCGAGGACGCCGCCGAACGGATCGTCGCCTGGCTGGACGGCCGGTTCTCGACCGAGGATTTCAGCATCTGATCCGGTGGGGGGAGGGCGGCGGTCAGCCGTTCTCGTATCCCCGCCACCATTTGACAAAGCGCGGCAGGCCCTCGGCCAGGGTGACCTTGGGTTTGTACCCGGTCAGGGCGTTCAGCTTGGAGACGTCGGCATAGGTGGCGGTGACGTCGCCGGGCTGCATGGGCCGCATGACCTTGTCCGCCTCGGCGCCCAGGGCGTCTTCCAGGGTGGTGATCATCTCCATCAGGCCGACGGGCGAACTGTCGCCGATGTTGTAGATCTCGTGCCCGCCCTGCGCGGGCGGATGGTCCAGCACCCCCACGATCCCGTCGACGATGTCGTCGATATAGGTGAAGTCGCGCGCCATCTCGCCTTCGCCATAGACCTCGATCGCCTCGCCGCGCGCGATCTTCCGCGTAAAACTGAAATAGGCCATGTCGGGCCGGCCCCACGGGCCATAGACGGTGAAGAAGCGCAGGCCCGACTGGGGAAAGCCGTACAGCTTGGCGTAGCTCTGGCTCAGCAGTTCGCACGAGCGTTTGGTCGCGGCGTACAGGGACACGGGATCTGTCGTCGGATCGTCTTCCCGAAAGCCCGAACCTTCCAGCGGCCGGTCGCCATAGACCGAACTGGACGAGGCGTAGACCAGGTGTTTCACGCCGTTGTGGCGCGCGGCCTCGAGCATCGACAGATGGCCGGCCAGGTTGGACCGCTCATAGGCGAAGGGGTTCTCGATCGAGTAGCGAACCCCGGCCTGGGCGGCGAGATGGACGATCCGCTCCACGCCGTGGTCGCGCACCAGGGCCAGCATCCGCTCGTGGTCGGCGATGTCCGCCCGCACCATGGTGAAGCCCTCGCGGGCCTCCAGACGGGCGGCGCGGGCGTCCTTCAGGGCAGGGTCGTAGTAGTCGTTGAAATTATCGACCCCGATCACGGTTTCGCCGCGATCCAGCAACCGTTCGGCCGTGTGCATGCCGATGAAGCCGGCCGCGCCGGTGACCAGGATCGGCGCCGCCATCAGCCGCGTCCGATGCCGGAATATCTGAAGCCGCGCTTCAGCATGTCCTCGGGGCGATAGACGTTCCGCAGATCCACCAGCACGGGCTGGTTCATCAGCAGCTTGACCCGGTCCAGGTCCAGGGCCCGGAACTGGTCCCATTCGGTGATGATGACGACGGCGTCGGCGCCTTCGACGGCGTCATAGGCGTTGGCCTTCATGATCACGTCCGGCAACAGCTTGCCCGCCTCGTGCATGCCTTCGGGATCAAAGGCCTGGACCCGTGCGCCGGCGGCGATCAGGGCCGGGGCGATGTCCAGCGACGGGGCGTCGCGCATGTCGTCGGTGTTCGGTTTGAAGGTCAGGCCCAGCAGGGCGATGGTCTTGCCCGCGACGCTGTCGCCCAGGGTCGTCTCGACCCGGCCGGCCATGGCCTTCTTGCGCGCGTCGTTGACCTCGACCGTGGTCTCGATCAGCCGCACTGGTGCGCCGTACTGCTGGGCCGTGCGGACCAGGGCGATGGTGTCCTTGGGGAAGCAGGAGCCGCCGTAGCCGGGGCCGGCGTGCAGGAATTTCGAGCCGATCCGCTTGTCCAGGCCGATGCCGCGCGCGACCTGCTGCACATCGGCGCCCACGGCCTCGCACAGGTCGGCCATCTCGTTGATGAAGGTGATCTTCATCGCCAGGAAGGCGTTGGCCGCATATTTGATCAGCTCGGACGTGCGCCGGCCGACGAACAGCAGGGGGCTCTCGTTCAGGTTCAGCGGACGATAGAGTTCGCCCATCACCTCTCTGGCGCGCGGCGCCGTCTCGCCGTCGTTGACGCCGATCACGACCCGGTCGGGGCGTTTGAAGTCGCCGATGGCGGCGCCTTCGCGCAGGAACTCCGGATTGGACACGACGGCGAAGTCGGCGTTCGGATTGACCCGGCGGATGATGGCCTCCACCTCGTCGCCGGTGCCGACCGGGACCGTGGACTTGGTCACCACCACGGTGAAGCCGTCGATCAGGCCGGCGATCTCCTCGGCCGCCGCATAGACATAGCTCAGGTCCGCATGGCCGTCGCCGCGGCGGGTCGGGGTGCCGACGGCGATGAAGACGGCGTCGGCGTTGCGGATGGCCTCGGCGCTCTCCAGCGTGAAGAACAGCCGGCCTTCCTCGACGTTGGCGGCGACCAGATCGTCCAGGCCGGGTTCGAAGATCGGGATTTCGCCCCGCTCCAGCCGTTCGATCTTCGACGGGTCCTTGTCGATGCAGGTCACCACATGGCCGAAGTCGGCGAAACAGGCTCCAGACACCAGGCCCACATAGCCTGTGCCGATCATTGCGACGCGCATCTAGAAAATCCCGTTCATCGTTGTGCAGCCTTAGAATCCGGCACGTTTCAACGCAACGGCGCGGGAGGCCCATGCGTCAAACGCAGTGTCGGGCGCCCCCCTATATACGGCCGGGCTTCCTGGCGGGTCAGGCCGGATGCATAAATTCGCCGGATGGGGCAAAACGCCATCCCATCAGACGCGCCGCCCGGCGTGTCCGCCTGCGAATCGAGCGAAGGACGCGACATGGAACTGATCATCGGCCCCCGCACCTATTCGACCTGGTCGCTGCGCGGCTGGTTGATCCTGAAGCACACGGGCGCGGACTTCGGCGTCATCGACGTGCGCTACGACACAAAGGCCCAGAAGGCGGCGCTGCGGGATCTCTCCCCGTCCGGATTCGTGCCCGTGCTGCGGGTGGACGGCGAGATGATCTGGGACACCCTGGCCATCGGCGAATGGGCGGCTGAACACTATCCCCAGGCGCGGATGTGGCCTGCCGATCCCGTCGTCCGCGCCCTGGCCCGGTCGGCGACGGCCGAGATGCATTCCGGCTTTTCCGCCCTTCGGACCTTCTGCGGCATGGGACCGGACCGGCCCATGGTCGGCGACGCCCGGTCAGAGACCCCGTCCGACCCGGTGCTGGACCGGGATCTGGCGCGGATCGTCGCCCTGTTTCGGCAGATGCGGCGTCGGTTCGGCGGGGACGGTCCCTGGCTGTTCGGCGACTGGTCGATCGCCGACGCCTTCTTCACTCCGGTCGCGGCGCGTGTCCGCCATTTCCAGATCGATCTGGCCGACCACGGCGACGACGGCGTCGCTGCGGCCTATGTCCAGAGCCTGCTGGCCCACCCGGACTTCCGCCTGTGGGAGACGGAGGCTCTGACTTAAAAGCCGGGAAACCAAGCTTTCGCACCGGGTGTTAAGGCGACGTCGTTATCCCGGATGTGAACGCGGATCGCGCGTCTCGCCGGGGAGAAAGACCGATGCCGACCCGCTTAGTCGTGGCGAAACAGGGGGCGGAGGTCCCGGTTCAGGCCCGCCCGCTTAATCCCGTCATGGCCTATGTGCTGGCCGCCGTCGTCGGCGCCGCCTTCTGGGCGATGCTGCTCACCGCCCTGTTCTGAACCCTATCGACCGCCGCCGACGGTGGCCGCCTGGGCGACCAGTACGGGTTCGGCGACCGGCGCGGGCGGCACATAGTCCAGCGACACCGGAACCAGTTTCGCGCCCGAGGCCACGGCGTCCAGGGTGTTCAGCGGTCCGCCGAACATCCGCTGATAGATCCAGTAGCTGGCCACGACCTTTTCCACGTAGTCGCGCGCCTGGGGCACGTCGATCGTCTCGATCAGCAGCAGGGGATCGGCGTCCGGCCCCAGCTTGCGCACCGCCGTCAGCATCGGCCCCGGTCCGGCGTTGTACGAGGCCACGGCCCGCAGCAGGTCGCCCTGGAAGGCCGGCAGCTGGAGCATCCGGTTGATATAGGCCTGGCCCAGCCGCATGTTGGTCGCGGGAACCAGCAGTTTGGACGGATCGGTGACGAAGGTCCGGTCCCCGGTCATCTCCGCCGCCGTCGTCGGCATCACCTGCATCAGCCCATAGGCGCCGGCGCTGGACCGGGCGTCGGGATTGAAGTCGGTCTCCTTGCGCGCCAGGGCGTAGACCAGCGCCTTCTCGATGACGAAGCCGCCCTCCGGCTCCAGCACGGGCATGGGGAAGCGCATCGCGTCGATCCGGGTCGCGTCGCCCCCATTGCCCGACATCATCACCCGCGCCAGAGCCGTCCACATGCGCGCGGCGTCGCCCACGGCGGTGCGCAGGCCCGAGCGCAATTCGCTTTCGCCCTCGGTGCGTCGGCCCACTTCATAATAGGCGACGGTGCGTTTGGCGCGGGCGTCGGTCTGGACAAAGGCTTCCAGTTCGCCGGTCTCGACCCGCGCGCCCTGGGGCACATAGGCGGCGCGTTGCAGGCGCGGTTCCGCCTGGTAGGCGCGCGGCCCCATGTTCTCGATGGTCGGCTCCTCGCCCAGCTGACGCAGGGCGATCTGGCCGTAGAAGGTGGCCGGCCACTGTCCGGCCAGGCGCAGATAGTCGTTGACCCGGTCCTGCCGGCCCGACTGCGAGGCGGCGCGCGCGGTCCAGTAGGCGGCGCCGGCGCGGACCCAGGGGTCTTCGGTCGGATCGTTGGCGACGCGTTCGAAGGCGGCGAAGGATTCGTGGAACTGGCCCAGCCGCCATTCCGCCAGTCCGACCGTCCACCAGTCGCCGATCTCGCGCCCGACGGCCGAGGCGCCGGTCAGGTCGTCATTGTTATAGGCGATGCGCGCCGCCTTCATCGGATCGACGGCCGGGCCGCCCGAGACGGCGGAAACGACGCTGTTCCAGGTCCGACCCAGAAGACCGCCGGGCTTGACCGGTTCGGGCGCTCCGTCGGGCCGGCGGCGCAGGGCCAGGGTATAGACCCGGTCGGCGCAGGGCAGGTCGGAATAGGTTTCAAGCCAGGCCGTCAGTTCGTCATAGGTGGCGACGTGATCGGGGTGGAACAGGCTTTCGAACTCGACCTGGCCCAGCAGGACCCGGTCCTGGGCCTGACGGGCCGAGGCGCGGGCGGCCTCGATGTCGCCGCGCCGCAGGGCGTCGAAGGCGGTGGTGTAGGACAGGCGGTCGGCCGAACTCAGGGCCGTGGGGCGGGCGGAACCGGACGCGGCGCCGGACATTCCGTCAAAAGGCGTTTCCGCCAGGGCCGAGCCTGCGGCGGCCCAACCTGAAGCGGCGAGCGCAAAAACCAGCGTCGAGGCCAGACTAGCCCGGCGGAACATATTCATACGCGGCGGCCCCGTTGGCGTCACCCTGCCCGTTCTCGTCAGGCGGGGATCGTTTGGCGTTGGTCGTCAAACGACCAGCATGCCTTAAAGCGGCGCTAACCTCAACCTGAGCCGTCCAGTTTTGCTGCAAATGCGAGAAGATCGGCCCAGACCTGCCGTTTGGCCTGGGGCTGACGCAGCAGGAAGGCGGGGTGCAGGGTCGGCAGGGCGGGGGCGGACACGCCCCCTTCAGCCAGCCGCCATTCTCGCCACTGGCCGCGCATCTTCATGATCCCGTCTTCGGTCTGCAGCACCGACTTGGCCGCCGCCGCGCCCAGCAACAGGACCGCCTTGGGCTGCAGCAGGGCGAAGGCGCGTTCGACGAACGGGGCGCACACGGCCTGTTCCTGCGGGGTCGGGGTGCGATTGCCGGGCGGGCGCCAGAAGACGGTGTTGGTGATGAAGACCTTGTCGGTCAGGCCCGCCGCAGCCAGCATCCGGTCCAGCAGCTTGCCGGCCCGACCCACGAAGGGCTGGCCCAGCCGGTCCTCGTCCGCGCCGGGGCCTTCGCCGATGACCATGACGGGGGCGTTGGGATTGCCCCGCCCGAACACCGACTGGCTGGCCCCCATGCCGCGCAGGGGACAGCCCTCGAACGCCGCCACCGCCGCCGCCAGATCCTGCAGGGTCGAGGCCCCCGTCGCCAGACGCCGCGCCTCGGCCAGGGCGTCCTGGGCGCTGGGTCCGGCCAGGGGCATGACGACCGAGGCGGTGGCCTTCTGCACCGCCTTCAGGGCCGGGGGCGGGGCCAGATGGGTGTGATCGACCGGCGCATCGCCATAGCAGGCGTCCACGCCCGCATCCCGCCAGAAGGCGAGCAGGCTTTCGACTGCAGCTATGTCATGGGGTTGCGCGTTCATGTCTAAGGTACCGATAGGCCTTGACCGCCCTCGCGTCACCTTCCGATAAGCGGCATAACCATACGAACAAGCTGGATTTCAGGGGAAGACATGGCCGAAGAAGCCATCGAGGGCGGCGCAGAGAACGCCCGCCAGGAAGCGATCATCGACAATCTGCCGCCGCTGGAGGCGCTGCAGGGCGTCGAGCGCGAGGTGATGGAATACGACGTCGTCGTCGTCGGCGGCGGTCCCGCCGGCCTGTCGGCGGCCATCCGCCTGAAGCAGCGGGCGGAAAAGGACGGCAAGGAGATCACCGTCGCGGTGCTGGAAAAGGGCGCCGAGGTCGGCGGCCATATCCTGTCGGGCGCCGTGATCGATCCCAAGGCGCTGAACGAACTCTTCCCCGACTGGAAGGACCGTGGCGCGCCGCTGGAGACCCCCGTCACCAGAGACAAATTCCTTCTGCTGGGGCCGCAAGGGTCGGCGTCCCTGCCCATGCCCCTGCTGCCGCCCTTCATGCACAACCACGGCTGCTACATCGCCTCGCTGGGCAATGTCGCGCGCTGGCTCGGCGAACAGGCCGAGGCCCTGGGGGTCGAGGTCTATCCCGGCATGGCCGCCAGCCACGTCGTCTGGGAAGAGGGCACCGGCCGGGTGAAGGGCGTCGTCGCGGGGGTCTTCGGCATCGACCGCGAGGGCAAGCCGACCGGCGACTTCCAGCCGGGCATCGAACTGCACGGAAAATATGTCTTCATCGCCGAGGGCGTTCGCGGCTCCCTGGCCAAGACCATCATCGCCAAGCACAGGCTCCAGGACGGCAAGTCGCCCCAGAAATACGGCATCGGCCTGAAGGAGCTGTGGCAGGTGCCCGCCGAACAGCATCAGCCCGGCCTGGCCCAGCACACCACCGGCTGGCCGCTGGACGAACACACCGGCGGCGGCAGCTTCCTGTACCATTTCGGCGACCGCTACGTGGCCATCGGCTATGTGGTGCACCTGAACTACAAGAACCCGTTCCTGTCGCCGTTCGACGAGTTCCAGCGCTTCAAGCACCACCCGTCCATCGCTTCGCATCTGGAGGGCGGCACGCGCATCTCCTACGGCGCCCGGGCGATCACCGAGGGCGGCCTGCAGTCGATTCCGAAGCTGTCGTTCCCCGGCGGCGTCCTGATCGGCTGCTCGGCCGGCTTTGTGAACGTGCCCCGCATCAAGGGCAGCCATAATGCGATGAAGACCGGCATGCTGGCCGCCGACGCCGCCTATGACGCCGTTCAGGCCGGGCGCGGCGGCGACGAACTGGTCGAATACCAGACCGCCTTCGAAAAGAGCTGGGTCCACAAGGAGCTGTCCCTGGTCAGGAACGCCAAGCCCCTGCTGTCGAAGTTCGGCACCACCCTGGGCGGGGCGCTGGGCATGTTCGACATGTGGTGCCGCACCCTGCTGGGCGGCTGGTCGCCGATCCCGACGCTGAAGCACGACAAGACCGACGCCGCCTCGACCGAACTGGCGGTCAAGCACAAGCCCATCACCTATCCCAAGCCGGACGGGAAATTGTCGTTCGACAAGCTGTCGTCCGTCTTCATCTCCAACACCAACCACGCCGAGGACCAGCCGGCCCACCTGAAGCTGCTGGACCCGTCCAAGCCGATCCAGGTCAACCTGCCCAAATACGGCGAACCGGCCCGGCTGTACTGCCCGGCGGGCGTCTATGAGGTCGTCTATGCGGACGAGGTCGCCAAGACCGATCCGCGCTTCGTCATCAACGCCCAGAACTGCGTCCACTGCAAAACCTGCGACATCAAGGATCCGTCGCAGAACATCGTCTGGGTCACGCCCGAAGGCGGCGGCGGCCCGAACTATCCGAACATGTGACGCAACACCGGCGCTGGGGTCATAGCCAGCGCCGGATCGTCTCCATGACGACGGCCAGTCGCGCCTCGTCCAGCCGGCCGATCCTTTCGGCGGCTGAGGCTTCAATAGTGGCGATCTTCGAGGGGCGCACGACCGAAGGGGCGGGCAGCCCTGCCTCCCCGTAACGGTCCTCCAGGTCCAGATCATCGGGCCAGCGTCGGTTGGCGGCGCTGGTGATCATCACCACCCAGATCAAACCGGCCTGATCGCCGATCCCGCCTGCGGACACCACCAATCCCGGCCGATGCTGGCGGGTGTTGCGGTCGGTATAGGGAAAGGGGATGCGGACGACGTCGCCGCGTTCAAAGTCCGGCATAGGCCTTGCGGTCCGCCTCGCTGTCCCATTCCTCGAAGGTCGCAAAGGGATCGTCGGCCGCCGTTTTGCGCGCCTTTTTCAACAGAACCCGTTCTCCCTCGATCTCGTAGATCAGCTCGTCGCCGTCCTGCAGTTTCAAGGCGGCGCGCACCGGCTGGGGGATGGTGGTCTGGGCCTTGGACGTCAGGCGGCTTGTGATCATCATCGCCTCGGTAAGGATTTTCCTTACGATACGCCGTCGCCCGCCCTCGTCAACCATCTGTCCTCTTGCGGGGGCAGGGGAAACCGTGAAGGGTCGCGGCATGATCGCCTCCCGTTCGCGCCTGCTCGCCGCCTCCCTGACCGTCCTCGCCCTGGCCCTGGCCCAGGGGGCGGCGGCGCAGGACATGGGCCCCGCTTCGGCGCCCGCCAATCCGTCCGACACCCATCCGCCCGCCGTCATACTTGAACCGGACCAGGTTCAGGAGGCCGCGCCGTTCGAGGACGAACCGGAAGACGGCGCGCCCCAGACGCCCGAGGGCGATGTCCCGCCCCATATCGTCATCGCCGACGACCCGGCCGAGCCCGCCATTCCCGAGGTCTGGGCGCCGGTCCCGCTGAACGCCCAGGGCCGCAGCGCCTATGGCCTGTACCTGGCCGGCAAACTGGCCCTGATGACGGGCGAGGGGGCCAAGGGCGCCGATTGGCTGGCCCAGGCCGCGGCCCTGACGCCCGAACAGCCCCGCGTGCGCGAACAGGCCTTCACCTCGGCCCTGCTCAGCGGCGATCTGGACGTGGCGGGCCGACTGGCGCCGACCGCCGACGCCGCGCCCGCCTTCACCGAGATCGGCCGGCTGATCTCGGCCGTCCAGACCTTCGTCCACGGCGACGCCCGCGCCGCCAACGCCGCCCTGGTCGCCCGGCCCATCGCCGCGCCGCACAGCCGCGCCGGTCTGATGGTCGCGCCCTGGATCGCGGCGGCCGCCGGCGACTGGACCCGCGCCCTGGCCGCGCCTCCGGCCCAGGGCGACGTCCTGACCCTGGCCTTCGCCCGCCAGAACCGGGCCCTCCTGCTGGAGAAGCGCCGCAACTACGCCGAGGCGGAGGCCGAGCTTAAGGCCCTGTCCGACATGCCGACCATCGGCGCCCTGTTCCACCGCCCCTATGGCGAGTTCCTGGAGCGACGCGGCAAGCGGGACGAGGCCCTGGCCGTCTATCAGGCGGCGATGCAAGGCCAGCAGGTCGATCTGGCCACCGCCCGCGCCCTGGCGCGGCTTCAGGCCGGCGGCCGCGCGCCGGCGGCGCCCGACTTCCGCCAGGGCGCGGCCCAGGCCCTGACCACGGCGGCGGCCCAGGCCGTGGCCGAGCGCGGCAATGAGTTCGCGGTGGTCTATCTGCGCCTGGCCCTGAACCTGAAAGAAGACGCCGCCACCCAGATTCAGCTGGCCCAGGTGCTGGACCGGGTCGGGCTGAAGGCCGCCGCCCGCACCGCCCTGTCGCGCGTCGGGCCGGAGGATCCGGTGCTGTACGCCAACGCCCGCGCCCAACTGGCGCTGAATCTGGAAGAGGACGGTCAGTCGCAGGCCGCCCTGACCGAGCTGCGCGCCGCCGCGGCCGCCGAGCCTGACGATCCCCGTATCGCCCTGGTCATGGCCAGCCAGCTGATGCAGCTGGAGCAGTATGAGGCGGCCCTGGCCCTGTTGAGCGGCCCGCTGCTGAACACGGCGACCCAGGGCGCCCAGATCCATTTCCTGCGCGGCGCCGCCCTGGAATCCCTGGACCGCATCCCCGAGGCCGAGGCGGAGCTGTGGGCCGCGCATCTGGCCGATCCGAACAACGCCAACACCCTGAACTATCTGGGCTATCTCTGGGTGGACAAGGGGCTGCGCGTCGATCAGGGCGCGGGCCTTCTGGCCCAGGCCTACGCCATGGAGCCCGAGAACGGCAACATCCAGGACTCCCTGGGCTGGGCCCAGTTCAAACAGGGCTATTTCGACACCGCCGTCGTCACTCTGGAGGAGGCGGTCGACAAGGAGCCCGCCAATCCCGAGATCAACGACCACCTCGGCGACGCCTATTGGCGGGTGGGCCGCCAGCGCGAGGCGGTCTGGCTGTGGAACCGCGTCCTGAGCCTGGATCCCGAGCCCGAGCGCAAGGCCGAGGTCGAGCGCAAGATCGCCAACGGCCTGGACGACGCGGCGCCCGCGACCGGCGGGTCGCACTAGGCCTCATGTCCGCGCTCACGGCCCTGGCTCCGGCCAAGATCAATCTGTTCCTGCACGTCGGCCCGGTGGACGCCGATGGCTATCATCCGCTGTCCAGCCTGGTCGCCTTCGCCGATGTCGGCGACCGGGTGACGGTCGAACCGGCGGCGCGGCTGTCCCTGACCGTGACCGGCCCGTTCGGCGCGGGCCTGGCGGCCGAGGGCGACAATCTGATCCTGCGCGCCCTTCGAACCCTGGGCGAGGCGACCGGCGCAGGCGAACCGCCGCTGAGGGTCACGCTGGACAAGCGCCTGCCCATCGCCGCCGGCCTGGGCGGGGGCTCGTCCGATGCCGGGGCGACGTTGAAGCTGGCGCGTCAGGCTCTGGGGCTGGACCTCGACGATGCGACGCTGGAGGCCGTGGCGGGGGTGATCGGCGCCGACGGCCCCATGTGCCTGCGGATGCGCACCGCCTGGGCCGAGGGCCGGGGCGACGTCCTGACCGACGAGCCGCGCCTGCCGCCGCTCCACGCCGTCCTGTTCAATCCGGGCGTTCCGTCGCCCACCGGCGCCGTCTACCGGGCCTATGACGCCAGTCCGCCGCGCGCCGCCGACCGGCCTGCGCCGCCTGCCGACTGGAGCCCCGCGGCCGTCGTCGACTGGCTGGCCGGCCTCCGCAACGATCTTCAGCCGCCCGCCGAGGCCCTGACCCCGGCCATAGCCGACGGGATTCAGGCGGTGGCGGCGACGCCCGGCGTGGCCCTGGCGCGCATGTCCGGCTCGGGCGCCACCGTCTTCGGCCTGTGCCGGTCCAGCGCGGACGCGACCGCCGCCGCCGCCGCTCTGTCCGCCGCCCATCCGGCCGCCTGGGTCGCCGCAACCCGGCTCGCCGCCGCCTGAGCCATAAATCCCCAGCGCGTGTTGAAGCGCGCGGCGCCGGGCCCTATGGTCCGCCGTCCTTTTTCCAGCCCCTCCCGAGCCCGATTTGACCACCTCGACCGAGCCGCTCGCCTTCCAGGATCTGATCCTGACCCTGCACCGCTATTGGGGCGAGCAGGGCTGCGCCATTCTCCAGCCCTATGACATCGAGGTCGGGGCCGGCACGCTGCACCCCGCCACCGTGCTGCGCGCGCTCGGCTCAAAGCCGTGGAAGGCCGCCTATGTCCAGCCCAGCCGCCGCCCCGGCGACGGCCGCTATGGCGAAAACCCGAACCGCCTCCAACACTATTACCAATACCAGGTCATTCTGAAACCGAACCCGGACAATCTTCAGGAACTGTACCTGGGGTCGCTGGCGGCGATCGGGATCGATCCGAAGCTGCACGATATCCGCTTCGTCGAGGACGACTGGGAGAACCCGACCGTGGGGGCCTGGGGCCTGGGCTGGGAGGTCTGGTGCGACGGGATGGAGGTGACCCAGTTCACCTATTTCCAGGGCGTCGGCGGCATCGAGGTGGACGTCGTCTCGGGCGAGCTGACCTACGGGCTGGAGCGTCTGGCCATGTATGTCCAGGGCGTGGACAACGTCTATGATCTGAAGTTCACCAAGGAAGGCCTGACCTATGGCGAGGTCTTCCTGGAGAACGAGCGCCAACAGTCGGAAGCCAATTTCCACGGCTATGACGTGGACGGGCTGAAGCGCCGGTTCGAGGACATGGTGTCGGAGGTTTCGCGACTGCTGGACATGACCGGACCCCAGGGCCAGCCCCTGGTCCTGCCGGCCTATGACCAGGTGCTGAAGGCCAGCCACCTGTTCAACCTGATGGACGCCCGCGGCGCCATCGCCGTCGCCGAGCGCCAGAGCTACATCGGCCGCATCCGCGAACTCTGCAAAGCCTGCGCCCTCGCTTACGTTGAACAAGAGCGGAAAACCGCCTGATGCCCCAACTCCTCCTCGAAATCTTCTCCGAAGAAATCCCCGCCCGCATGCAGCAGGGCGCCGCGCGCGACCTTGAGCGCATGGTCTCCGACCGGCTCAAGGCCGCCGGCCTGACCTGGGACGCCCTGACGACCTACGCCGGGCCGCGCCGCCTGACCCTGGTCATCGACGGTCTGCCCGCCGCCACGCCCGACCGCGAGGAAGAGGTCAAGGGCCCGCGCGCCTCGGCCCCGGAACAGGCGCTGGAAGGCTTCCTGCGCAAGACCGGCCTGACCCGCGATCAACTGACCGAGCGTGACGGTGTCCTGTTCGCCGTCCTGTCGTCCAAGGGCCGGGCCACCACCGATCTGGTCGCCGAGACGGTGGACCAGGTCATCCGCACCTTCCCCTGGCCCAAGTCGATGCGCTGGGGCTCCGGAACCCTGCGCTGGGTCCGTCCGATCAAGCGCATCCTGTGCCTGTTCGACGGCAAGGTGGTCCCGTTCGAGATTGACGGGATCCCATCCGACGCGATCACCGAGGGCCACCGCTTCCTGGGCTCGGGCCAGTTGCTGAAGGTCAGCGACTTCGTCGACTACCGCACCCAGCTGGAACAGAATTTCGTGCTGCTGGACGTGGCCGACCGCAAGCTGCGCATCCTCGATCAGGCCAAGGCCGCCTGCGCCGCCAAGGGCCTGGTCCTGGTCGACGACGACGGCCTGCTGGACGAGGTGGCGGGCCTGGCCGAATGGCCGACCCCGATCCTGGGCGACATGGACCCGCAGTTCCTGGCCCTGCCGCCCGAGGTCGTGCGCCTGTCGATGAAGGTGCACCAGAAGTATTTCGCCGTCCGCGATCCGTCGAAGGACGGCCTGGCTCCCAACTTCCTGGTCGTCGCCAATGTCGAGGCGACCGACGGCGGCAAGGCCCTGGCCGCCGGCAACAGCCGCGTCCTGTCCGCCCGCCTGAACGACGCCCGCTTCTTCTGGGACGAGGACCAGAAGGTCGGCTTCGACGCCTGGAACGCCAAACTGTCCGGCGTCACCTTCCACGCCAAACTGGGCTCCTTGGCCGACCGGGTCGAACGCATCGCGGCGCTTGCCCGCGAGATCGCCCCCTTGGTCGGCGCCGACCCCGACGAAGCCGAGACCGCCGCCCGCCTGTCCAAGGCCGACCTGCTGTCGGGCATGGTCAGCGAATTCCCGGAACTGCAGGGCGTGATGGGCGGCTATTACGCCCGCCTGGCCGGCAATTCCGACGCCGTCGCCGACGCCGTCCGCGACCACTACAAGCCGCAAGGCCCCGCCGACACGGTCCCGACCGCGCCCGTCACGGTCGCCGTCGCCCTGGCCGACAAGCTGGACACCCTGGTCGGCTTCTTCGCCATCGACGAAAAGCCCACGGGGTCTAAGGATCCGTTCGCGCTCCGGAGAGCGGCGTTGGGGGTGATCCGGTTGGTGCTGGAGAATGGGGTGCGGGCATCTCTGGGCGCGCTATTAGCGGCTTTTGTGAACTCGGTTCTCCGCGCTCATGAAATGCACAAACTGTCAGACTGGCTTGTCGATTTAAACGAGACGCCAAGTCTCGATGGATTGAAACGGCTCGCCAGCGCTACCGCTCGCTTAGGTTACGTGGCCGGATTTGCCGGGCTTACAAATGAAGAAGCTGCTCTGGTTGCTCGATCAGATAGCATTGTTGCTCAAGAATATTTCAAAGATGCTGCTTGGATTGATCGTCTCGACACCTACTTGGTTTGGCGAGGGCTCGAAGATGATCTCTCTCGCTATCCAGATGATGAGTTCGTGGAGAGCCGCACACGAGACTGGACAGGTTTTGATCTCGAACTTCAAGCTTGGGTTCAGGGCTTAGTCGGCGATTTGGTCGCCTTCTTCGCCGATCGCCTGACCGTCCTCCTCCGCGACCAGGGCCAGCGCCACGACCTCGTCGCCGCGGTCTTCGCCCTGGGCGACGACGACCTCGTCCGCATCGTGCGCCGGGTCGAGGCCCTGGCCGCCTTCCTCGCCACCGACGACGGGGCCAATCTCCTGGCCGGCTACAAGCGCGCCTCCAACATCCTCCGCGCGGAGGAGAAGAAGGGACCGGTTCCGACCGGCATGGTCCAGACCGGCCTGCCGAACCAGCCCGAGCCCGAGACCGTCCTGGCCTTCGCCGTCGGCGCCGCCCGCACCGCCGTCGAGGCCGCGCTGGAGACCGAGGACTTCGCCGCCGCCATGACCGCCCTGGCCCGTCTGCGCGCGCCGGTGGACCGGTTCTTCGAGGACGTGCTGGTCAACTCCGACGTGCCCGCCGAACGCGACAACCGCCTGAAACTGCTGGGCCAGGTGCGCGACGTGATGGGCCAGGTCGCGGACTTCGGCCAGATCGCCGGCTGATCTCCCGTCTCCTCTCCGCTGTGCGGGGAGGAGACGACGACTCGGGCGGGGTGAAGGCCGCGAAGGCCTTGCCCTCTCAATTCCGCCTGTCCGGTTCCAGGGATTCCAATGGCTTGCAACAATCTTGCCCACCTGATCCCGGCGCCCTCCAAAACCATGCGATCCTGGTTTCGCCTCCGGCCCGGGGGCGGGGCAGGGGGATTTCAGACTAATTAGACTCTTTAGACGGTGTTTTTTCGACGCCGAGTCTGAATCCGGACGACTCGACCGCCCTGTCGGCGCCCCGGCGACCGCTGTTTTCCGCCCACAGGCGCATCCGACCCCCAAGGAAACCGGTTTCGTGCTCACGCTTTGTTACATGCGCCATGGTCAAGCCGGTTTCGCCACGCTAGTCATGCCGCGTGCGAGCGGGGCGAACCCGCCGGACCTTATACAAAGCTCAGGGACTGCAAGATGACTCAGTGGGTGTACGGCTTCGGCGGAGGCTCCGCCGACGGCGATGCGTCGATGAAGAACCTTCTCGGCGGAAAGGGCGCCAATCTGGCGGAAATGTCTTCGCTGGGTCTGCCCGTCCCGCCGGGCTTCACCATCACCACAGAGGTCTGCACCCACTATTACGCCAACGGCGAGACCTATCCCGCCGATCTGGAAGCCCAGGTGAAGACCGCCCTGGACAAGGTCGAGGCGATCGTCGGCAAGACCTTCGGCGACGTGAACAATCCCCTGCTGGTCTCGGTCCGTTCGGGCGCCCGCGCCTCGATGCCGGGCATGATGGACACGGTGCTGAACCTGGGCCTGAACGACCAGACGGTCGAGGGTCTGGCCAGGCTGTCGGGCGACCGGCGCTTCGCCTTCGACAGCTACCGCCGCTTCATCACCATGTATTCGAACGTGGTGCTGGGCCTCAGCCACGACGATTTCGAGGAGGTGCTGGACGCCCACAAGGACCGGCTGGGCGTCAGCGTCGACACCGACCTGAAGGCCGAGGACTGGGAGCGGGTCGTCGAGGACTACAAGGCCGTGGTCGAACGCGAACTGGGCCATCCCTTCCCGCAGGACCCGCGCGACCAGATGTGGGGCGCGGTCGGCGCCGTCTTCGCCAGCTGGATGAACGAGCGGGCCAAATTCTATCGCCGCATGCACGACATCCCCGAAAGCTGGGGCACGGCCGTCAGCGTCCAGTCGATGGTGTTCGGCAATATGGGCGAGACCTCGGCCACCGGCGTGGCCTTCACCCGCAACCCCTCGACCGGCGAGGCGCGGCTGTATGGCGAGTTCCTGATCAACGCCCAGGGTGAAGACGTGGTCGCGGGCATCCGCACGCCGCAAAGCCTGACCAAGATCGGCCGCGAGGAGATGGGCGAGACCGCCCCCTCGATGGAAGAGGCCATGCCCGAGGTGTTCGGCCAGTTCGTCGAGGTGGTGAACAAGCTGGAGAGCCATTACCGCGACATGCAGGACATCGAGTTCACGGTCGAACAGGGCCGGCTCTGGATGCTGCAGACCCGCAACGGCAAGCGCACCGCCAAGTCGGCGCTGAAGGTCGCCGTCGATCTGGCGGCCGAGGGTGTGATCACCCAGGAGGAAGCCATCAGCCGGGTTGAGCCCTCCGCGCTCGATCAACTGCTGCACCCGACCCTGGACCCCGAGGCCGCCCGCACCGTGGTCGCCGCCGGCCTGCCCGCCTCGCCCGGCGCGGCGACAGGCAAGATCGTGTTCGACGCCGACGAGGCCGAGCGCCTGGCCGGTCTGGGCGAGGCGGTCATCCTGGTGCGCGAGGAGACGAGCCCCGAGGACATCCACGGCATGCACGCCGCCCGCGGCATCGTCACGGCGCGCGGCGGCATGACCAGCCACGCCGCCGTGGTGGCGCGCGGCATGGGCCGGGCCTGCGTCTCCGGCGCCGGGGAGATCCATATCGACGAGGCCAAGGGCGTCTTCACCGCCCGCGGCCGCACCTTCAAGGCCGGCGAGATCATCACCATCGACGGGTCGAAGGGCGAGGTGCTGGACGGCGCCGTGGCCATGATCGAGCCGGAACTGACCGGCGACTTCCAGACCCTGATGGCCTGGGCCGACAAGGTGCGCCGCCTGAAGGTCCGCGCCAACGCGGAAACGCCGCTGGACGCCAAGACCGCGCGCGGCTTCGGCGCCGAGGGCATCGGCCTGTGCCGGACCGAGCACATGTTCTTCGACGACACCCGGATCGCCGCCGTGCGCGAGATGATCCTGGCCGACGACGAGGCGGGACGCCGCACGGCCCTGGCCAAGATCGCGCCGTTCCAGAAGTCGGACTTCGTCGAACTGTTCGAGATCATGACCGGCCTGCCGGTGACGGTGCGCCTGCTGGACCCGCCGCTGCACGAGTTCATCCCGCACACGGACGAGGACATCGACGCCCTGGCCGCCTCGTCGGGCATCGACGCCGAGAAGCTGAAACGCCGCGCCAAGGAGCTGCACGAGACCAACCCCATGCTGGGCCACCGCGGCTGCCGCCTGGGCGTGGCCTATCCCGAGATCTACGAGATGCAGGTTCGGGCCGTGCTGGAGGCCGCGCTGGAGGTGAAGAAGACCTCGGGCCAGGCGCCGATCCCGGAGATCATGCACCCGCTGGTCGCCCTCGGCCTGGAGATGAAATATCTGCGCGAACTGACCGACCGCACGGCCAAGGCCGTGTTCGCGGACGCCGGCGACAGCGTCGAATACCTGGTCGGCACCATGATCGAACTGCCCCGCGCCGCCATCCGCGCCGGGGACCTGGCCGAATACGCCCAGTTCTTCAGCTTCGGCACCAATGACCTGACCCAGACGACCTTCGGCATCAGCCGCGACGATTCGGGCCGGTTCCTGCAGGCCTATCTGGACAAGGGCATCTTCGAGACCGATCCCTTCGTGCGTCTGGACCAGGACGGCGTCGGCGGCCTGATCGAGATCGCCGCCGAGCGCGGCCGCGCGGTGCGGCCCGACGTCAAGCTGGGCATCTGCGGCGAACATGGCGGCGATCCGTCGTCGATCGCCTTCTGCGAGAAGGCCGGCCTGGACTACGTCTCCTGCTCGCCCTACCGCGTGCCCATCGCCCGTCTGGCGGCGGCCCAGGCGGCGCTGAACGTGGAACGTGAAAAGGACCGCTAGGCCCGCACCGTCATCCTCGGGCTTGACCCGAGGATCGGATGATCCGCCGCTGGTGAGATGCCGTTGACGCACAGCTGTCCAACGCTCGATCCTCGGGTCGAGCCCGAGGATGACGGAGTGAAATGAAATCAGGGGCGGCGCCGCAGGGCGACGCCCCTTTTCCTTGCGCGTCGCATTTCTGTCGTGATTGACGGAACGCAGTATGTGTCTCACCGCGCACAGACGGCGTCATGTGACGGCCGCCTATGGAACAGACGAAGGCGTCACCTATTTAAGCATTCGCTGGATGGGGCTGATGATCCAACCGGTCATCACATCTAGGAGTTAATAAGAAACAATGCGTAACATTCTTCTCGCCGCTGTCGCCGTCTCCGTAATCGCCGCGCCGGCTTTTGCTCAAACCAATCCCGAACCGCGTGGTTACGGATCGCTGGGTTACACTCATCTTGAAGGCGACAATGCAACCACGGGCGCCGTCACCGGTCGTCTGGGCGTAAACCTGAACCGTTACCTGGCCGTCGAGACCGAAGCCTCGGTCGGCGTCAAGGACGACGACTTCACCGTCGCGGGCGTCGACGGCTCGATCAAGCACGAGTGGGACGCCGCCGGCTATGTGGTCGGCAAATACCCGGTGTCCGACAAGCTGGAGCTGTTCGCGCGCGGCGGCTACGGCCACACCGAGCTGAAGCAGGAGTTCCCGGGCGCCAACACCGACGTGGGCGGCGACAGCTGGAACTATGGCGCCGGCGCCAACTACTATCTGGATGGCGTGAACGGCGTGCGGGCCGACTGGACCCGTCGCGACTATCGCGACGATGCAGGCGAAGCCGACGCCTATTCGGTCAGCTACATCCGCCGCTTCTGATCCCCACGATCAGGCGAAAGAACAAAGGCGCGCTCCGCAAGGGGCGCGCCTTCTGCTTTGTGGTTTAGGCGAAGTCGCCGGCGAGGGCCCAGCGCTGCGAGCCTTCGCCGAACGGACGCACGAACCAGTCGCGATACTGTTCGAAGGTCTCGATGATCTTCTGACGCAGGTCCGGCGTGTTGACCGCCTCGCCGCGCTGACGTTTCAGGGCCGCGACGCAGTCCACGACCAGATTCTGATGGGCCGAACCGCCCATGCTCTTGAGCACGGCGGCGATATCCTGAGCCAGGCTTTCCAGCACCGTCTTCGGTGTCGTCTGAGCCATCTGGGAACTCCCCTGTTCTCGACAATCAAAGGCCTCGCAAAATCCAGTACAGGATTCAAGCGTAGCCTGAGCAATTATCTTCTCAGATCAGGATTAACCTGACGTAACGGCGGTCGAACTTTTTGGTTCTCTCCCGTCGGGTCCATTTCTCCGGCTTCTGTCGGCGGGGCTCGCGTCGGCAACCGACCGCGCGCCGAGGCATTGATGAACCCTGCCTGCGGAGCCTTTGTCCTATGATCGATCTGTATCGCGCCCTGGGCCTTGGCGCGCCTGCGCTGATGGATGTTGCGCTGCTGGTCGCGCGGATCGTGGTCGGGGGAATGTTCTTCCTGTCGGGCTTCTACAAGCTGTTCGCCCCCTCCCAGGCGGAGAAGATGCAGCAGACGATGGTGGAGGCGGGCGTCGTCGCGCCACGTCAGACCGCCCGGTTCGTGTCGGTGTGCGAGTTCGTCTTCGGAGGCCTGCTGATCCTGGGCCTGTTCACCAGCCTGTCGGCCCTGGTGCTGATCGTGATCTGCATGGTTGCGCTGGCGACGGTCGCCGCCAAGTCGGTGGAGGGCGCCAGCCTTGGCTATCGCCTGTCGAGCTATTTCGACCTGCCCGAGACCCTGCTGATCGTCATTCTGTTCGGGCTGATCGCCGGTGGGCCGGGGCGGTGGAGTCTGGACGTCGTCCTGTTCCTGCCCCGGCCCTGATCGTCAGGCGCGCTTGCGCACGAACACCGTCCCGGCCGAATAGCCGGCGCCGAAGCTGCAGATCAGGCCGGTCTCGCCGGGGGCGAAGCCGTCGTTGTGCAGGTGGAAGGCGATGATCGAGCCGGCCGAGGAGGTGTTGGCGTAGTCGTCCAGGATGATGACGTTCTCGTCCGACGAGGGCTCGCGGCCCAGTACCTTCTTGCCGATCATGGTGTTCATGTTGATGTTGGCCTGGTGCAGCCACAGCCGCTTCAATTCGTGCGGATCAAGGCCCAGCTCGCCCGCATGGTCGACGATCATGTCCGACACCATCGGCACCACGTCGCGGAAGACCTTGCGACCCTGCTGGATAAACAGCTTGTCGTTCTGCACGCTGTCATCGGCGACCGGCGAATCGAGATGGGCGGTGTCGCGGGCGTTGCGGTTCAGGAAGCCGAAATTATTGCGGATATTGTTCGAGAAGACCGTCTTCAGACGCGTGCCCAGTACATCCCAGCCGCCCGGACCGGCCGTCTCGGCCGATTCCACGATCACGGCCGTGGCCACATCGCCGAAGATGAAATGGCTGTCGCGGTCGGTGAAGTTCAGGTGGGCCGAGCAGACCTCCGGGTTGACCATCAGCACGGCCTTGACCGACCCGCCGGCGATGAAGTCGGCCGCCGTCTTGACGCCGAAGGTGGCCGAGGAACAGGCCACATTCATGTCGAAGGCGAAGCCCTCGATCCCCAGGGCCTGCTGCACCTCTATGGCCATGGCCGGATAGGGGCGCTGCATGTTGGAGGCGGCGCACAGGACGGCGCCGATCTCGCTGACCGGCTTGCCCCAGGCCTCGATCGCCTGGCGGGCGGCCTTGACCGCCATCTCGGCCAGGATCGACAGTTCGTCATTCGAACGTTCCGGCAGGTTGGGCGCCATCCGTTCGGGGTCGATCACCCCGGCCTTGTCCAGGACGAAGCGGCTCTTGATGCCCGACGCCTTCTCGATGAACTCGGGCGAGGAGTGCGCCTTGGCCTCCAGCTCGCCGGCTTCGATCTGGGCGGCGTGACGGGCGTTCCAGCCGTCGGCCCAGGCGTTGTAGCTGTCGACCAGTTCGGCGTTGGAGACCGATTGTTCGGGGGTGAAGAGGCCGGTGGCGGCGATAACGGCGTGTTGCACGGGTAGACAGTTTCCTTTGCGAACGCCTTCAATAGGACGGCGGCGGCCTGCGGTCGAGAGAGGCGATGATCCCGGCGGCCCAGCGCTGGACCTGGCCGCGCGGCGCCTTGGGCGGGGGCTGATCGCGGGCGGCGATCAGGGCCTGGACCAGATCCTCGGCCTCGCAGGGCCAGCCCGTCGGGGTGACATAGAGGGGATAGTGGATCAGGGCGGCCAGGATCAGATGATCGACCGTCGCCCGGCGGCTGCGACGTTCGAAGGCCAGCCGGTCGTCGGTCAGGCCCCATCCCGCATAGAAGGGCCGGCCATAGACCGACACCGCCTTGCCTCGCATCAGGGCCTCGAACCCGGTTAGGGAGGTCAGGGTCGCCACCCGACGGCAGGCGTTCAGGCAGTCGATGATGTCTAGCCCGTCCGCGCTGGCGTCCACCGAGGCCAGGGCCGAGGCCTCCAGCCGTCCCGGCCGATTGCCGGCCAGGACGTCGGGGTGGTTGCGATACACCAGGAAGGCGTCGGGGTGATCGGCCCGTGCGGCCTCGACCAGGGCGGAGTTGGTGGCCAGATCGGGTTCGCAGCCCAGCAGAATCGACTTGTCGTTCTCGACCTGGCCGACGACCAGCAGGATGTCGCGATCCGCAGGCCAGTCCGCCGGCGCCTGGCCCTTCAGGTTATATTTCGACAGGCCCGCCTCGACGATGCGGGACCGCAGGGCGGCGGCGCGGGCCAACTGGGCGGGCGTGGCCTCGGTCGTCTCGATCAGGGTCTCCAGCCGCGACGGGCGCGACGGGTCGTAATAGACGCCCTGATCGTCCAGGGCGACCGACAGGGCGCCGACGAAGTCCGACCCCAGGCCGCGCGAGCGGATGAAACCGTCCTCCATGCGGACAGTCGGGCCGCTAAAGTCGGCGGCGGCCTGGCGCACAGCCTCGCTCTCCTTGCCCGCCCACCAGATCAGCCGGCCGTTGGTCGCGGCGGCGTGGGCGGCGGCGCGCGACGGCGACATGAAGTATCGCATCCGCGCCTTGGGCGAGTTCAGCAGGCGACGCACCGGCGGGCGTTTGGCCGGGGCGAAGCCGACGGCCGCCCAGTCGCCGGCCAGACGGTCGGCGCGGTCCCGCAGGGCGATCAGCCGCTCCAGCGCCTGTTCGGCCTCGCACCGTTCGCCGGTGACGGGATCGACATAGCGGCTGTAGGCGATCAGGGCGGCGGCGGCGACCTGTTCCACCGTGCGCGCCACGCCGCGGCGGCCGGTGTCCACGGCGTCGGTCGTCAGGCCCCAGCCGGAATAGAAGGGCGCGCCGAAACAGCGCACCGGCAGGCCGCGCAACAGGGCCTCGAATCCGAGCGCGGACGTGACGCAATAGACGGCGTCCACCGCCGCCAGCAGGTCGGCGGGCCGCACGTCGGCGTCCACCAGGGTGACGCCGGCCAGGTCTGTTATGCACCCCCGCTTCTTGCCCGCCGCCACCGCCGGGTGGCGTTTGACGATCAGCTGGGCCTCGGGTTCGTCGCGGCGGGCGGCGGCGACCATGGCGTCGAAACTGTCTTGCGTCGCCAGCCCATAGCCGATGGAGGCGTCGCCGAAGGTCTGGTCCACGATCAGGACGCGGCGGCCGGGCCGCAGCAGACCGGGGTCCAGCGGCCCGCCCATATTGGTCTTGGACACGCCCGAGGCGGCGATCCGGTCGATCAGGGCGCGGGCGCGGGCGATGGTGGCGGCGTCGCACCAGGCGTCGGCGGTCTGGATAAGCTCTTCCAGCCGGCTGGGCCGGGTGGCGTCATAATAGACGCCCAGGTCATCGACGATCAGGCTGAGACTGGCCGCCCCCGCCTCGCCGATGCCGACGGAGCGCAGGAAGCCGTCCTCCAGCGCCACATAGGGGCGGTCGTTGGCTGCGGCCCAGCGTCGCCCGGCGGCGGCCGTCGGCTTCATCCCCCAGCCCAGCACGGCCTGAACCTGATCACCCGGCAGGCGGTGCAGGGCGTAGTCCGCCAGGAAAACCTCGAGGAAGGGGACCTTCAGCACGCCGGGCGCGCAGACCCAGGCGGGGGTTTTGGCGGCGATGTCCGAGGCTGGGGTCAAGGCGGGTCCGATTCAGACGCGAAAAACAGGGTCTGAATAGTCTGAATAGTCTGAAATGGCCGCGCTGAAATTGAACGGCGCAGGGGGAAACCGGTGCAACAGGCGAAACAGTGCAATTCGGCGACGCCTCATCCCTTCGACCTCCGGCGGTTTCAACGGCGACCATCCTAGCAGGGTTTTGACGGGCGCCAGGTCGATGGGGGCCGGCGATGGGCAAGACGTTGGAAACGCGGGGATTGGGGCAGCGTCATTAGGAGGGTTGGGAGGCCCGCCGCCACGCGTGACACTTCCCCCGCAAACCGGGGAGGGGCTGAGCATCAGCCCCGCGTCACCTCCCTGCGCGCGCAGGCGCGCGGGGAGGACAGGTCGCGTAGCGACCAGGAGGGGGCGACTCTGACGATGGTGATGACCACAGCGGCTTCAGGCGCCGAGTCGCCCCCTCCTGGCGCTCGCTGACGCGATCGCCTGTCCTCCCCGTCGGCCTTCGCCGACGGGGAGGTGAACGCGCGGTCAGGCGTGCGTCTGGTCCCAGTATCGGACCGCATCGGCGTCGCGGGCCGAGAGGTCGGGGTAGGCGGGGTCCGAGCCGACGTCGGGGACGCGGCGCCACGAGCGGGCGCATTTGGGATAGTCGGCCAGGGCCACAGCCACGGCGAGCGCGTCGCCTTCGACCAGTTCGGCGCCCGAGGTGCGGAAGATCTCGGCCGCGTCCAGACCGTCGAAGGGGGCGAAGGTTCCCGCCGGCGCCGTGACGGTCGGCCAGGCGTCCAGCGCCCCGCCGATCAGCTTATCTCGACGCGCGGCTTCCAACGATTCATTGACCACTTCGAGGACGGTGTTGATCGCGGCCCAACGCTCGGCCTCGGCCGGGTTGTTCCATTCCGCCGGCGTCTCCGGGATCACCCGGGCGCAGTTCGTGCCCGCATCCGGGAAGCGCGTCGTCCAGGCCTCTTCCATCGTGAAGGGCGTCAGCGGCGACAGCCAGGCGGTCAGGCGCATGAAGACCGCGTCCATCACCGTGCGGGCGGCGCGACGGCGCAGGGCGTCGGGGCGGTCGCAGTAGAGGCTGTCCTTGCGGATGTCGAAATACAGGGCCGACAGGTCGTTGGAGCAGAACTCCAGCACCGGGCGGACGACGTCCTGGAAGCGGTATTAGACGTAGGCCTGGCGCACATGGGCGTCCAACTCCCACAGCCGGTGCAGGATGAACTTCTCCAGCGGCGGCATCTGCTCCAGCGGCAGACGTTCAGCCTCGTCGAAGTCGGCCAGGGCGCCCAGCAGATAGCGGACCGTGTTCCGCAGCTTGCGATAGGCGTCCACCGTGGTCTGCAGGATCTGTTTGCCGATCCGCTGGTCTTCCGAATAGTCGACCAGGGCCACCCAAAGACGCAGGATGTCGGCGCCGCTTTCCTTGATGACCGTCAGCGGATCGGTCGTATTGCCCTTGGACTTGGACTGTTTCTCGCCCTTCTCGTCGAGGGTGAAGCCATGGGTCAGGACCGCCTTGAACGGGGCGCGGCCACGGGTGCCGCAACCTTCCAGCAGCGACGACTGGAACCAGCCGCGGTGCTGGTCCGAGCCTTCCAGATAGAGGTCGGCGGGCCAGTGGGCCGGGCGGTCGCCCGTATAGCCATGCTCGGGCAGGCGCGGGTCAAGAACGAAGGCGTGGGTCGAACCCGCGTCGAACCAGACGTCCAGGATGTCCTCGACCTTCTCGTACCGGGCCGGGTCGTGGGCGCCCAGGAAGTCGCTGTCGGGCGCGGTGAACCAGATGTCGGCGCCGTGTTCGGCCACGGCCTTGACGATCCGGGCGTCGACCTCGGGATCGTGCAGGGGCTGGCCGGTCTGTTTGTCGATGAACATGGCCAGGGGCGTGCCCCAGGCGCGCTGGCGGCTGACCAGCCAGTCGGGACGACCCTCGACCATCGAGCGGATGCGGTTCTTGCCCGCCGCCGGGTGGAAGGCCGTGTCGTCAATGGCGGTCAGGGCCATCTCGCGCAGGGTGTCGCCCGACTTCAGGGGCTCGTCCATGCGGATGAACCATTGGGGCGTGTTGCGGAAGATGACTGGCGCCTTGGACCGCCAGGAGTGCGGGTACGAGTGTTCCAGCCGGCCGCGCGCGAGCAGATTGCCGGCCTCGATCAGCTTGTCCATCACCGCGCCGTTGGCGGGACCGAACTTGCCGGTCTTCTTGCCCTCGGTCTCCAGCACCTTCAGCCCCGCGAACAGGGGGACGGTGGGGTAGTAGGCGCCGTCGGGATCGACCGTGTCCGGCACCTCATGATGACCATGGGCCTTCCACACCTCGAAGTCGTCGGCGCCGTGGCCCGGCGCGGTGTGGACGAAGCCCGTACCCGCGTCGTCGGTGACATGGTCGCCGGCCAGAAGCGGCACCGAGAAGCCATAGCCGCTGTCCAGCGCGGCTAGCGGGTGGGCGCATTCCAGGCCCGACGGATTGATGTCGTAGATGCGGGTCCAGGCGGCGATCTTGGCGGCCTTGAACACCTCCTCGGCCAGCTTATCGGCGACGATCAGCCGGTCGCCCGGCTTGGCCCAGGGCGCGAACTCCAGACCCTCTTCCATGGCCGTGACCTCATACAGGCCATAGGCGATCTCGGGGCCGTAGCTGATGGCGCGGTTGGCCGGGATGGTCCAGGGCGTGGTCGTCCAGATGACGATGGACGGGGTGCTGGTGCGGAAGGCCAGCAGGTCGTCGGGGTGGTCGTCGGACACGCCCGTGACCGGGAACTTGACCCAGATCGTCGGCGACACATGATCGTGGTACTCGATCTCGGCGTCGGCCAGGGCGGTGCGCTCGACCGGCGACCACATGACGGGCTTGGAGCCGCGATACAGCTGGCCCGAGTTCTTGAACTTGTGGAACTCGGCGATGATGGCCGCCTCGGACGTGAAGTCCATGGTGGCGTAGCGGTTGGCGAAGTCGCCGGTGATGCCCAGGCGTTTGAACTGGTCGCGTTGCAGGTCGATGTATTTGCCGGCGTATTCGCGGCAGGCAGCGCGGAACTCGTCCTTGGAGACCTCGTCCTTGCGGCGGCCCTTGGCGCGGAACTGTTCCTCGATCTTCCACTCGATCGGCAGGCCGTGGCAGTCCCAGCCGGGGACATAGTCGACGTCATAGCCCAGCAGGAACCGGCTGCGGACCACGAAGTCCTTCAGCGTCTTGTTCAGCGCATGGCCGATGTGGATGTCGCCGTTGGCGTAGGGCGGGCCGTCGTGCAGCACGTAGAGCGGGGCCTTCTGCGCCTGGCGCTCGGCGCGCAGGGTCCCGTACAGGTCGCCCCACTGCTCCAGGATCAGCGGCTCCTTCTGCGGCAGGCCGCCGCGCATGGGGAAGGGCGTCTCGGGCAGGAAGACGGTGTCGCGATAGTCGCGGCCGGAGGGGGTGTCGGTGGTGTCTGTGGCGTCGGCCATGGGTCGTCTCGGCGTCGTGAAAGTGATGTCGCTGTCTTCGTTCGCCCTGTCGCGCTTCGCGCTGCTCGAGGGCGGCTTCGTTCGCCCGAACAGAGGGCGGTCTTCCCGGCGTGCACGGGGCCACAGGGCCCGGAAGCGCTACGCCGGGCGGCTAATCGAAATCAGGCGAATGGAGACGCGGACGGTCATGATGCGGGCGGTCTAGCAGACGGATGCGGCATTGCGCCATCCCCGAAGACTTTCCCATCTCAACGGAAACGAAAGGCTTTTGTCGTCTTGGTTAAGGTTGGATCGTCCGGAAGTCTGTCCAGGCGACGTGAGAATTCGTTCGGGAGTCCCGCCGATGCGGCAGCGGATCAGGAATTGGATGCTGGGTCTGGCGGCCGGCGGGGCCATGTTGGGCGTCGCGGGCGCGGCGACGGCCCAGAGCTGTGGCCAGCCGGCGTGCGAACCGCCGCCGCCGCCGTGCTGCGAGCCTCCGCCTCCGCCGCCTTCCTGCGGGGGTGGATCGTGCGGGGGCGGGAACGGCGGCTGGAACTCGAACACCAACGTCAATGTGAACGTCAACGTCAATGCGGGGGCCAGCGCCAATGCGAACGCCGGGTCGCGGGCCTTTGTGAATGCGCGGGCCGGCGGCTTCTCCGGCGGTTACGGCGGGGGCGGCGGCGCGGCCTATGTGACCGTGGACCAGCCCTATCCGACGACCATCCAGGGCCTGGCCGTCGAAGGCCTGGCCCAGACGGTGCGGACGCCCTTCACCGCCTGGCGTCGGTCGATGAAGCGGGTGGTGATCCAGGCGGTCTGCATCGACGACCGCCAGGTGCCGCACCCCGCCTCTCAGGTAAAGCCGGATCGCGAGATCGCCGACGGCTATGACGGCGAGATCTATCGTTGCCTGGCCGGCACCTGGCTGCAGGCGACGATCGCCGACTATGAGGGCGACATCAAATTCGACCACGGCACGACCCTGACCTGCAGGAAGCACGAGGCCCTGTGGTTCGGCGGCGAAGGCAAGCTGGAATGCCGCCCCGAAAAGCCCGAGCGGGACTGCAACGAACGCTCGCTGCTGCGTCGCTACGGGGCCGGGGTGAAGATCCTGACCATGTACCGCGAGGAAGAATACACCGAATACCGCGAGGAACAGGTCCAGAGCGCGACCGTCATCACCGGCGCCATCACCCTGGACGGCGGCGTCGGCGGCCGGGTGTTCTGAACCGGACCTGACGCGACCCGTTCAGGCGCGGCTCAGGCCGTGTGACGCAAGACAAGATCGTCGGCTCTCCGTCGACGATCCTGAAGACTGGCCCCAAAAAGGCTCGGCCCCGGTTCCTGCGAACCGGGGCCGTTTTTCTTACTGGGCCAGCTTGTCCGAGACGACCTCGGCGCGCCAGGCGGCGTCGGGCTTCAGATACTGCCGGGCCAGGCTTTGCAGGTCGGCTGCGGTGACGGCCTCCAGCACCGCGATATTGTTGCGGGTCTGGTCCAGCGAGGCCGGGTCGGACTGGGCTTCGGACAACTGGGTCAGCCAGTAGCCGTTGTCGGCCATGCTGCGCCGCAGCCGCTCCACCGCCGGACGGCGGGCGCGGTTCAGTTCATCCTCGCTGACCGGATTGTCGCGCAGGTCGGCGGCGATCACGTCCACCGCGTCGAACAGTTTCGTCAGGGACTCGGGGGGCGTTTCGGCGCCGACGGCGATATAGCCGTAGCCGGGGAAGGCGTCGGAGCTGGTGGCGCTGGCGCTGGGCGAATAGGCGATGCCCTGTTTCTCGCGGATCTCCTCGTTCAGGCGCAGTTGCAGCACGGCCGACAGGATCGCCAGTCGCCGGGCCGTGGTGCGGTCTTCGATCTGGTCGGTGGTGGGCCAGGCGACGAAGCCCAGAGCCTGTTCAGCCTGGCCCGTGTGGGTCAGACGGATCGGGGTCGCGGTCGGGGCGGGGAAGCGACGCTCGGCCGATCCAGGCGGCGGGGTCGGGGCGGGACCGCGCGCGGGCAGGGCGCCGAAGGTCGAACCCACGGCGGCGATGACCGCGTCCACGTCCACATCGCCGACGACCGTGATCTCGATCGGGCCGGAGGCGAGGGCCGCCTTGATCTGTTCGCGCAGGGGTTCGATCTCGACCGACTGGAACTGTTCGTTGGTCGGGGTGGCCGCGCGCTTGTCGCCCCCGGCCAGCAGTTCCCCGGCCTTCAGACCGAAGGCGCCGCCGGGCGTGGCGGCCTGTTGTTCCAGCGCCTGCGGATAGGAGGATTTGGCGCGTTGCAGCGGCGCGGCGCGCAGACCCGGATCCGTCAGGAAGGCGGCCAGAACCTGAAGTTCCAGTTGCAGGTCCTCCGGGCGGGTGGAGCCGCCGAAGCTGTAGCTGTCCGTACCCTGGCTGACGCTGGTGTTGACGACGTGGCCGGCCAGGACGCGGTCGGCCTCATCCACCGTCAGCTTGCCCAGGCCGCCGGCGTTCAGCACGGTGTTGGCGGCGAACAGGGGCGAGAAGCGGTCGGCGGGAAGACCCATGCCGCCGATGCCCGTATTGGCGCGGATCAGGATCTGGTCATCGCGGAAGTCGGTCTTCTTGATGTTCAGCAGGGTCCCGTTGGGGAAGCGGACCAGGGTGGCGCCCAGATCGGCCACCTCGGTGCGCGCGGCGGGAACGGCCGGCGCGCCGAAGTTCGTGTAGGGCCATTCCAACGCCGACTGATCGCCGGGCGCGGCGACGGGAACCTGACGCGAGGCCTCCAGCGCGGCGGTGACGGCGGCCTCGCCGCCCTCGACCGGGACCGGGCTGGTGAACAGGACCAGAGGCCCCTGGCCTTCGAACACCGGACGCACGGCGGCGTTGACCTGTTCCGGCGTCAGATCGGCGACGATCTTCTCGAACTGGTCCAGGCTTTCCTGGGGCGAGGTGAAGACCGTGTCGCCATTGACCGCGTTCAGCAGGGCGCCGGCCAGGGCGGGGGTGGAGCGGGTCGCCTCCGTGGCCACCGCATTCTGCAGGCTGGTGCGATATTCGGTGATCTCGCGCTGCAGCTCGGGGGCGGTGACGCCGTACTGGGTCAGACGGCGGGCCTCCTGCTCGGTGGTCTCCAGCGCGCGTTTCCATTCGCCCGGCGTGAAGGCGACCGACAGGATTCCGGCGTCCAGGCTGTCGAACAGCGACTGATAACCGCCGCCGGCGCCCAGGAAGGGCGGATTGTCGGCCCGCGCCATCTCGCCCAGGCGACGGTTCAGCACCGCCAGGCCCAGGCTGCGGCGAACGGCCTCGGTGCGTTCGGCCAGGCTGTCGGGGTCGAGGTCCGGCGCCTTGATCCAGTTGATCTGGATCGACGACTGGACGCCCGGCTCGACGATGATGCTGGTCTCCGGCTGGCGCGCGGCGACGGTTCCCAGGTCGGGCTCGGGCCCGTCGGCGGCCTTGGGCGTCCAGTCCGCGAAGGTCGTGCGGATCTTGGCCTCCATCGCGTCCAAGTCGAAGTCGCCGACAGCGATGAAGGTCGCGCGCGAGGGCCGGTAGTAGGCGTCATAGAAGTCGACGAACCGTTCGCGCGGCGCGGTGCGGATCACCTCCAGGTCGCCGATCGGCAGGCGTTTCGACAGGCGCTGGCCCGGCGCCAGCAGGGCCAGCTGGGTCTTCAGCACCCGCATCTGCGGCGAGTTGCGGGTCCGCTCCTCCCCGACGATGACGCCCCGCTCGGCGTCGATGGCGTCCGACGCCATCAGGGCGTCGCCCATCATTTCCCGCATCACATGCAGGGACGTATCGACCGTCTCGTCCTGGGTGTTGGGCAGTTCCAGCATATAGGCCGTCTGCTCGAAGCTGGTGAAGGCGTTGGTGTCGGCGCCGAAGGCCAGGCCCAGGCGTTCGAGAATGCGCAGCATCTCGTTCTCGGGGATGTCCTTGGTCCCGTTGAAGGCCATGTGCTCCATGAAGTGCGCCAGCCCCTGCTGGTCGTCCCGCTCCATCAGCGAGCCCGCGTCGATCCGCAGCCGGAACGAGGCCTGACCCGGCGGGGTGGCGTTGTGCATCAGGGCGTAGCGCATGCCGTTGGGCATCAGGCCGTAGCGGACGGCGGGGTCGGCCGGAACGTCGCTGGTCGCCTGCGCCCAGGGATCGGAGGGTGGGACCTGGGTCTGGGTTTGGGCGGCGGGCGCGAAGGCCAGGACGGGGACGGCGAAGGCCCCCGTCGAAAGAGCCAGGCCAGAGGCCGCGACAAGCAGAAGGCGACGCGCAGAACGCATGAGTTTACTCCGAAACGCCGCAACCCCCGATGGAACGGCTGATGTCTGGAGTAGGGGAGGGCGGGGGCGAGGGCAAGGCGACCGTTTGGCAGGCGCCTCAGGAGAAGGGCGCGAGTCACCATCGCGTCTCTTTCCAGATCGTATCGCGGCCAACGCGAACGACTCTTGCATAACAATGGTTTTTGGAGTTCCTTCTGACAGGCGGAGACATGAGAAGACAGCCATAGCGTTCCGTACAGTATCTCTCGTGGTCTTTGCTGGCGGCGTGCCGGGAGGATGCTTGCACAGGCGTTCACACTCACCGGCTTGCAATCCGGCGTAGATTTTTGACCCAACCTAGTTCGTCCGCAGCCGTATGGAGACATTTGACATGTACGCTTCCACATTGATGGCCGTCGCGGCGATCTCGTCGATTCCGGTCGTGGCGTCCGTCCCGACGGCGCCTGCTTCGGTCCCGGCCACAGCGGGCCTCCAGAACACCCTTAGCTCCTTCGTAAACGGGGAGTTCAAGGAAGTAGGAAAGACTTGTTTGCCTGCACAGGCCGCGCGTCGTTTTGGCTTCCTAACGGGGCGCCGCTCTGCAACGCCTGCTTCATATGTGCCCTCTGACGTACAGGGATGGTCGGTGCTCAAGGATCACTGGGATGCGCCGGTCGAGGTGCAGTCAGCCCAGTCGTTGAACGCCGTCTTTGCGCAGGTTTTTGAGGTCATTGGTGAAGGCGAGGCCGCCACCCGCAGACCTCTCGCGCAGAGGCTAGGCGTTGCTTGGCCATCCACGGACAGGCCGATCCTCTACGAGCACGCCAGCAATGCGCAAAGGCAGCATAATTGTGTCACCATGCTCGGCAGCAATGCGCAGCTTTCGGCGGGTCTGTCGGCGGCGGATCTGCGGGCGGCTTTTACAGCCACTACCACCCGTGCAGATACAGAGACCGCGTTCGCCTATGCAGGCGTTATGGTCTCGCCTATCGCAGCCGTGCTTGGCCTCAACACGACGACGGTCGATGCGCCAACAGGCGTTTCCAGTTTCCGGATCGCCTCGGCCATCTGGCAGTGGTACCGGCGGACGAAGCCTGCTCCCGGTGCCCATTTACAGATACGAAATCAGGTGGAGGGTCTTGCCGTTTACCGAGTGATCGGACTCACCCAGACCGCTCTTTTGACGGCTGAAGGCGCGGCCGGATTGAATGTGCCATTCTTCTCTGCGCGGGCGACTGTTTCCGGCAACACGCAGACCAGCACTACGAGCTCGGAGCGCAGCTATGCTGTAGCCTATTGGGTTGGGGAGAGTGATTTTATCGACTTGCCGGACAAGGCTCAAATCGAAAGGCACATGCGTTCGGCTGCCGATTTTTCTGCAACCCAAGGGCAAAACCTGTCGGTGCAAAGCAACTCCCGCGTGGAGTTTTCAGCTGACTTGGCTGACCTTCCCTCCAACTACTGCCGTACCGCTGAATGGGGGCTTGCGGCGCCACAACAGCACGCGGGAGAGCCGAGCAACTTGGGCGAGGCCAGCGATCTGCGGGTGGCGCCCGCGCCGGGCACGCCGGGGTCATGTAGGTTTACGGTTAGTGTCACGCCAAAGAGCACATCGCGTTCCGTCGTCGGCGCCGTTATCGCCGTCCGCGCCGCCGAGGACACATCGGGGCCGCCCCTGTTGGAATCGCGACGTTACGATATCCCAGACTATCGGGCCGACCTGGTCATAGGGAGTGGCGATGGCCCCCGTTTCGTAGCGTTCACGGCGGCCTCGACGCCGCTAAACTATATGATTTCCTACTCTGTCCGATCCAAACACGGCCGGTCGATCACTCTGGACGGCGCGACGCGTGTCACCGTCTCATGCCAGGGGCGACCTGAGCGGGCGATACTGCTTCAAACCACGGATGTCGAAGTGCCCAAATCGAACGATCGGATCTCACTGAAGGTGCCTTTGCCGGGGGATCTAATCGATGCCTCTACCTCGTCTGTCAGCTGCACTCTTGGTGGAACCACCCATCTGAAGGGCGGTAACACGGCGACTGAAGAACTCCAGTTTCCCAGCTACGACATCTCTGTGACCCGATCTGCGGCGACTCCGCTGCCGGCACCCTCGGTGACGCCTCTGCCTTCGGCGGCTCCGGCCGCTTGAAATGCGGTTTTTCAAGTGCACGCTTGCGTTCGTGTAGCTGCCTTGGGCACAGAACGAGACCTTGCCCCTATATCGAGGCGGTCGCTGACGCGGGATGTTGGGAGGATGCGTTTCAACATAGAAGTTTCGACCGCCTTTCGGGGTCGAATATCCGCCTCACCCGCCCGGACGGCTCACATAGAAGGTCGCGCTGTTGCCGACGGCGGTGGTCCCGATCACGGCGGCGCGGCCGGAGCCGATGGTGGCGTTGGTCGTGGCGGTGACGGCGGCGTTGTTGGTCTGATTGTTGGTGATGTTGACCTCGCCGCCGCACTGGGAACAGGCGGAACCGGTGACGCTGTTGCCGACGGCCTCGGCGCCGACATAGGCGTCATAGCCGCTGACGCCCGTATAGGTCGCCGTCGCCTCGACCCCGCCGGTGTTCAGCTGGGTGTTGTCCAGCGCCAGATAGATGTCGGTGTTGCCGGCGATCACTTCATTGGCGACGGCGCGGGCCGAGACGGTGGTCTGGCCCTGCAGATTGGTCCGGGCCCGGGAGACGGCGCGGACCCGGCCCTGGTTGGTCTGGTCGGTCGCGGCGACCAGGGAGCCGCCGGCGTTGGACAGGACGGTCTGGTTGGCCCCGGCCTTGGCGCGGGCGGCCAGGTTCCAGGCGTTGTCGACATAGACGTCGGTGCGCGCCTCAATCGTCGAGGCGGCGTTGGTCTGGCGCACCGTCAGATCCTGGTGAGAGGCGCCGGTGGTCGAGGCCTGGACGGCGTTGGCCACGGCCTGGGACGAGAAGTCGGCGGGGGCGGGGATGTACTGCACGTCGGCGACCGTCTCGGCCAGGACGGTGGTCTGGGCCGACTGATCGACTGCGCCGGTGATGGAGGAGGACGGACCGCCCAGGGCGACGCTGTTGGCGACGGCCGCCGTGCCGGCGAAACCGCCGGCCAGCATATGGCCGGTCGGCGACTGGACGACGGTGCGGGCGGTGACGTCATCGCCGGTCGCGACCTGGGCCGCATCAAGGGCGAAGGTCGCGCCGTCAGTGGAGACGCCCAGATAATCGCCGCGCGCCAGGGTCGTCGATCCGATCACCCCGTCCGACTCGCCGTTCAGGACGAGGGTCGTGTCAGCGCGTGTCGCGCCGGTCATGGTCTGGCGCGCCGTCAGGGACCCGGACGAATCCTCGATCCCGCCCGCGAGCGAATTGCCCGTGGCCGAATTGGTCACCTCGAGCTGATCGACCGTGACGTTCAGGTTCACCGACCCGGTCACGTCGCCGGACTGGGTCTGGGTAGTGCAGGTCGGGTCGGTCTGCGGATCGCAGAGCGGCGTCTCCTGCGCCGTCGTCTCAGTAGCGGCTAGGGCGAACGTCGCCGTCGCGGCGATCATGCCAGCGAGACGGATCGGCGCGGGTCTGGCCATTGTTCGTCTCCGTGGTGGGGTAGGCCGGATAATAGCCGCCGGTCGGACCGACAGCGGAATCGCCAAGCGGGTCGTTGGCGGCGTTGAGGCAGATTTCGGGGCCGGGCGCCCCATAGAGATTGGCCATGAACTCGACCGTGGCCCGTTCGACCAGGGCGCGCACGGCCAGCTGCGTCGGCTCCATCCCGCCGGACCCGGCCGAGATGTCGAAGACATTGCCGTTCAGGAAGTCGAACACCCCGGCCGAGATCTCGCGGCCGATGATCTGCTTCTGGTACGAGACGACGTCCACGACCTCGAGGGTGGTGGTCTGAACCAGCCGCAGATCCATGGCGATGTTCATCACATAGGTGCGGTAGGTGGCGATGCCCGAGCCGGGACGGTCGCTGTCCACCTGGCCTCCAGCGGCGTCGAAGCCGCCCGAGCGGATGTTGTAGTTCACCTCGGTGACGCCGCCGACGATGTAGAAGTCCGAGCCGGGCACCTGGCCGGCCAGGATGCGGCGGTACTGGGTGTCTTCCGGTCCCTGGGCGCCGGGGGTGTTGTCGCCGATCAGCTTGTTGTTGGCGTAGCGCAGCTCCAGCTCGGACACCGAGGTGTCGTAGCGTTCGACGATCCGGGCGCCGGCCTTGGCCAGGGCCGAGTTCGCCATCAGCGAGGCGCCGCCGGTGATCTGGCGTCCGCCGTCCGAGGAGACGGTGCCGGTGTAGTCGCTGATCCGGCCCACGGCCATGCGCGGCGAGGGCAGGTTGTAGCGGCGGGCGTAGTCGGCCAGGCAATAGAGCGCCGCCGAATAGGGGGTGGGGTTGGCCGTGACCGGCGCATTGCCGATCGGCGTCGCATATTGACCCGACGGCCCGGCCACCGGGCTGACGCAGCCGGCGAGCAGCAGGGCCGCAGCGGTCACGACGGCGCCGGTGCGAAGGAGAGGAGGGCGGCTCATGGCAGGGTGATGTTTCCGTTCAGGGCCGTGCCGGCGTTGATGTCGCCGTTGTTGGTCTGTTTCGAATTGACGATGACGGTGTTGTGGCTGCCCTGGACCACGACGTTCAACTGATTGCCGATGGCGGTGGAGCCGCCGATGGTCGTGCCGTTGCCGGAAGACGAGCCCGCCCCGGCATAGGCCGAGGCCACGCCGCCGGACTGGCTGGAATAGGAAGAGGCGCCGGACTGGATGAGGCCGTTGACGATCAGGCGATTGCCGTTGGCGTCGCGGGTCAAACCGGTGGCGGCGGTGTTGGTCAGGTTGCGCGCGGAGCCATAGCCCTGCT